>Ga0265798_10002213_pt1 | contig 28911 bp, 26 predicted proteins | sample P3T30metagenome_FD_192430 | JGI IMG/M metagenome (GOLD analysis project Ga0265798, IMG submission 192430) | Plant litter microbial communities from East Loma Ridge, Irvine, California - P3 T30 | ecosystem: Environmental > Terrestrial > Plant litter > Unclassified | place: USA: California...
CGCGGCGAAATCGCGCGTGCTGCGCCTGGTGCGCCGCGGCGGCAGTGCGGTATTGCGTCGCCCCGGGCTGAAGCGCGCCGCGCGCGCCGTCCTGCGCAAGGTGCCGGCCCTCGAATCGCGCCTGTACACGATCATGCTGGACAACAGCGGCGCCACCCGCCTGGTGCTGGACGAAGAACCGGGTGAGCTGTCGCCGCGCGCAGCGCGGATCTACCGCCAACTGAAACAGGAACAAGCAAGGATGGGCAATGCGGATAGTCATTGATCTTCAGGGCGCACAGTCCGAGAGCCGCTTCCGCGGCATCGGCCGCTATTCACTCGGCCTGGCGCTCGGCATGGCGCGCAACGCGGGCGGGCACGAGATTTGGCTGGTGCTGAACGCCGCCCTGGGCAACGCCATCGACGACATCCGCCAGGCCTTCGCCGGCCTGGTACCGCGAGACCGCATCTGCGTGTTCGACATCGCCGGCCCCACCGCCGAGTCGCTGGCGGCCAACGCGCCGCGTGCCCGCGCCAGCGAACTGCTGCGCGAACATGCGATCGCGCAGCTGAACCCGGACGCGGTGGTCGTCACCAGCCTGTTCGAAGGCTACGTGGACGACGCCGTGGTGTCGGTCGGGCGCTTCGCCGACGGCGCCACCACCGCCGTCGTGCTGCATGACCTGATCCCCTTCCTGAATCCGGAGCAGTACCTGCCCAGGCCGGAACAGCGGAGCTACTACGAGCGCAAGATCGCCTCGCTGCGCCGCGCCGGCCTGCTGCTGGCGAATTCCGAGCATTCGCGCCAGGAGGCGATCGATGCGCTGGACTTCGACCCGGCGCGCATCGTGACCGTGTCGACGGCCGTGGACGAGCGCTTCCATCCGGCCGAGCTGGAGCCGGCGCACCTGGCGGCGCTGCGCGCCCGCTATGGTATCGCGCGCGCTGCCATCATGTGCGCGCCGGGCGGTTTCGATTCACGCAAGAACATCGACGGGCTGATCGCCGCCTACGGCATGCTGCCACGGCCGCAACGTGCCCTGCACCAGCTGGTCATCGCCGGCAAGATCAACGAAGACGAGCGCCAGCACCTGGCGAAGCTGGCGCACCGCCACGGCCTCGCCGCGGACGAGCTGGTGCTGACCGGCTACGTCAGCGATGCCGACCTGATCGACCTGTACCGCAGCGCCGCGCTGTTCGTGTTCCCCTCACTGCACGAAGGCTTCGGCCTGCCGGTGCTGGAAGCAATGGCCTGCGGCGCCCTCGTGATCGGCGCCGACAGCACCAGCATTCCGGAAGTGATCGGCAATCCCGAAGCCCTGTTCGACGCGCGCCAGCCGTCCGTCATCGCAGCCAGGATCGAACAGGTGCTGGCCGACCCGGCGCTGCAGGCGCGCCTGCGCGCGCATGGTGAAGTCCAGGCCCGCACCTTCAGCTGGGACCTCAGCGCGCGCCGCGCGATCGCCGCGCTGGAAACCCAGGCGGCGGTACGCGCCGCGCGGACCGCCTCCCTTGCGCCGGCGCAGGCCAGGCCGCGCATCGCCTTCCTGTCGCCGCTGCCGCCTGAACGCACCGGCGTGGCCGACTATGCGGTGCGGGTGCTGCCCACGCTGCTGCCGCACTTCGAGGTCGAGCTGATCGTGCACCAGGACGAGGTCGCGCTGCCGCCCGAGCTGGCGCACCTGCCCTGCCATCCGCTTGCCTGGCTCGACCAGCATCCGGAGCGCTACCAGCACATCGTCTACCAGTTCGGCAACAGCCCGTTCCACAGCCACATGATGCCGCTGCTGCAGCGCCACCCCGGCGTGGTGGTGCTGCACGACTTCTTCCTGAGCAGCATGCTGTCGTACGAGCAGATCAGCGGCGCGATGCCCGACGTCTGGACCCGCGCGTCGCTGCACTCGCACGGCTACGCGGCGGTGCGGGCCAGCATCGAACCCGGCGGCGTCGACCGCGCCAAGGAAGACTATCCGTGCAACCTGGAGATCCTGCAGGATGCGTCGCACGTGATCGTGCACTCCGAGTATGCGCGCCAGCTTGCGCGCGACTGGTACGGCCCCGACGCGGGCCGCGACTGGAGCCCGGCGCAGCTGCCGCGCGCGGTGCCGTCCGAGAACGACCGCACCAGGGCGCGCCGTGCGCTCGGCATCGCCGACGACGTCTTCCTGGTCTGTAATTTCGGCTTCGTCGCGCCGACCAAACACTGCATGGAACTGCTGCAGGCCTGGCTCGCGTCCAGCCTGCACCGCGATGCCGGATGCCAGCTGGTGTTCGTCGGCGCCAACCACGGCGGCGACTACGGACGCGCACTGCTCGACACGATCGCCGGCGCCGGCGCAGGCAAGACCGTGCGCATTTCCGGCTGGACCTCGGACGAGGATTATTTCCGCTACCTGCAGGCGGCTGACATCGGCGTACAGCTGCGTACCAGTTCGCGCGGCGAAACCTCGGGCACGGTCCTCGACTGCATGATCCATGGCCTGCCCGTGATCATCAATGCCAACGGCGCGATGGCCGAATTCCCGCACGACGCCGCATGGATGCTGCCGGACGTCTTCAGCCAGGGACAGCTGGTCGAGGCGCTGGAAACCCTGCGTGCCGACGATGCCCGCCGCCTGGCGCTGGGGGCCGCCGCGTTTGCGCTGATGGGCACCCGCAACAACCCGGAACGCGTCGGCCTGATGTACAAGGAGGCGCTGGCGCGCGACGCCGCCAAACAGCGCCACGGCCGTCCCGCGCTGCTGCGCGCGCTGCTCCGGACCCCCGGCCTGGAAAACGACGACGCCATGCTGCAGCGCCTGGCGCGCAGCATGGCGCACGCCCCCGATCCGCTGCAGCCGCGCCAGCTGCTGCTGGACGTAACGACCATCGCGCGCCACGACCTCAAGACCGGGATCGAGCGCGTGGTGCGCAACCAGCTGGTCGAACTGCTGCAGCTGCGCGCCATCGGTTACCGCGTGGAGCCGGTCTATCTCGACAATGCCGACGGCCAGCCGCAGTACCGCTATGCGCGCAATTATGCGGCGCGCCTGCTCGGCATCGAGCAAGTGCTGCAGGGCCCGGATCCGGTGGTCGACGTGCTGGCCGGCGACATTTATTACTGTGCCGACCATTCGCCGCACGCGGCGATGGAGGCGGCCAGGACCGGCCTGTACTCGGCCTGGCGCGCACGCGGCGTGAGCATCAACTTCGTGGTGTACGATTTGCTGCCGGTGCTGCGTCCGGAGTTCTTCCCGCCGCACGCCGACATCACGCATGCCGCCTTCCTCGACTGCGTGGCCGCCGAGGCCGACCGCTTCATCTGCATCTCGCAGGCCGTCTGCGACGACCTGGCCGCCTGGCTGGCGCAGCGCGAGCGGGAAGGCCAGCTGCGGCGGCGCCCGCACCAGCTGCTGACGGCGCTGCACCTGGGCGCCGACCTGGAACTCGAGCAGCCTCACGCCGCCGCGCAGTCGCCGGTCGTCCAACAGGTCGCGGCCCGTCCCAGCTTCCTGATGGTCGGCACCATCGAGCCGCGCAAGGGCCACCTGCAAGCGATCGAAGCCTTCGAGCAGCTGTGGGCCGCGGGCGTCGACGTCAACCTGGTCATCGTCGGCCGCGAAGGCTGGAAGCCGCTGCCGGATGCGGACCGCCGCACGCTGCCGCGCATCATGGAGCGCCTGCGCTCCAGCGGTGAACTGGGCCGCCGCCTGCTGTGGCTGGACGGCATCGACGACGACACGCTGCAGCAGGTCTACCTAAGCAGCACCTGCCTGCTGTCGCCCAGCGAAGGCGAAGGCTTCGGCCTGCCGCTGATCGAGGCCGCCCACCACGGCCTGCCGCTGCTGGTGCGCGACCTGCCCGTGTTCCGCGAAGTGGCGGGCGACCATGCCCAGTATTTTTCGGGGCTGGACGGCGAATCGCTGGCTGCCGCCGTGCGCGCCTGGCTGGCGCTGCACGCCGAAGGACGGCACCCGCAATCGCGCGGCATGGCCTGGATGACGTGGCAGGAGCAGGCGCGGGCCCTGCTCGCCCTGCTGACAGGTCCGGCCCGGGAGCATCGGGCATGAAGCCGCTGCGCCTGGACCTGCGCAGGGACGGCCCCATCGGCCCGCTCGGCCTTGTGCTGGCGGTGCTGCTGAGCTTCGGCTTCGCCCTGTGGCTGTACAAGTATCCGATGCTGCGCGGCACCTCGCCGTTCTGGTGGCGCGAAGACGCCGACATCACGCAGTACCTGGCCGGCTTCAACGCCTTCGTGCACGAGCCCTGGCACTGGCCGCTGTTGCGCATCACGTCGCTGAACACGCCGGAAGGCACCTACGCCACCTTCCTCGACACCATTCCGCTGTACGCCCTGTTCCTCAAGGCCGTGCATCCCGGCGCCGGCTACTGGAATCCCTACGGCTTGTGGATCGGCCTGTGCTTCGTGCTGCAGGGCGTGGGCGCGTGGTGGATCTGCCGCGAGGCCAGGGTACGCAACTGGGTGACACTGGTGGCGCTGGCGCTGCTGCTGGCCTGCTTCCCGGCGCTGACCCGCCGCATCGGGCATACCAGCCTGATGTCGCAATGGCTGCTGCTGTTCGCGCTCGCACTCTACCTGCGCAGCGGCCGCCTGCAACGGCTGGCCACGCGCGGCTGGATCCTGCTGGTGGTCGGCGCCTTCTACATCAACATCTATCTGTTTGCCATGGTGTCGAGTATCTTCGCCGCCGACGTACTGCGCGAGGCCTTGCGTGCGCCCGTCCAGCGCGCCGCCCTGCTGCGTGCCCTGGCGGCGCCGGTGCTGGCTTTCGGCCTGCTCTATCTGAGCATGTGGATGACGCTGATGCCGCTGCCGCCGGGCGCAGCCAAGGGCGACTGGGGCTTCGGCTATTACTCGATGAACCTGCTGGCGCCGCTGCACGGCGGCACGCTGCTGCGCCTGGAGCACCCGCAGGGCGCCGACACCCAGGGCGAAGGCCATAATTACCTGGGCTTCTTCCTGCTGCTGCTGACGGTCTACGTGTGCAAGCTGCGTGCGCGCCTCGACCCGGCTTTTTGGCGCCGCCACAAGCTGCTGTTCGGCGTGCTGGTGCTGCTGACGCTGTACGCGCTGTCGAACCGCGTCTACCTCGGCAACAGCCTGCTGTACACCGTGTGGGTGCCGCCGCAGCTGGAAAGCCTGACCTCGACCTTCCGCTCGTCCGGGCGCTTTTTCTGGCCGGTCGGCTACGCCATCGTCGTGTTCACGGTGCTCGGCGTGGCGCGCCACATGCGCCCCTGGGCGGCGGGAACCGTACTCGCCGCCCTGGTAGTGCTGCAATTCTGGGACCTGAAGCTGCACCATGAAGGGGTACGCGCCGAGATCGCGCAGGCCGGCAGCCACGTCATCGACGCCGGCCGCTGGGACGCCTTCCTCGGGCCGAGGGTGACAGCCCTGAATTACTACCCGCCGTCGCGCTGCGCCGACACGCCCGCCCATCACACCCTGCTGCCGACGATGGTGTATGCGGTCAAGCACGGCTATACGCTGTCGACCGGTTACATCGCCCGCACGGCGAAATCCTGCACCGGCTACGCCGCCGACATCGCGCGGCTGCCCGCCAGTACCGCGGTCGTCTTCGAAAAAACCAGCTTCCCGGAACAGCGCGATGCCGAGCAGTTGATGAGCCCTGGCGCCGTCTGTGCCGACATGCAGGCCGTGTTCCTTTGCCGGCGCAACACGATCCCTTCCCGATGACGACACGCTCATCCGCGACAGCGCACGACCCTACCCTGGACGGCGTGCGCGTCGTCGCCACCCTGCTCGTGATCACGATCCATGTGTGCGCGAAAGGGTTCTTCACGATGAACCAGCGGCAGTGGTGGGCAGTCAATCTCTACGAAAGCACGGCGCGCGTGGCCGTACCGCTGTTCTTCATGATCAGCGGGGCACTGCTGTTGCGGCGCACGCACGACATCGCATCGATCGGGCGCCGCCTGTGGCGCATCGGCCTGCCCTTGCTGGCGTGGTCGGTACTGTACCTCCTGTGGTTCCGTCATACCGGGCAGCATCATCGCGCCTGGCTGGCCACGATCCTCGCCGGTCCCGTCGTCGCCCACCTGTGGTACCTGTATGCCCTGGCCGGCATCTATGTCTTCCTGCCGGTGCTGGCGGCTTTCCACCAGGCGCTGTCCGTGCGCCTGCAACTGTTCTGCCTGCTGTTCTGGTTTGTCGCCGCCAGCCTGGTGCCGCTGGAAGTCGCGTTGACCGGGCAAAGACTGCTCGGCATCGACTGGGCCGCGCTGCCGCTCTACCCGGGCTACATGGCGATCGGCGCATTGCTGTACCAACAGGTGCCGGCCGTGCCGCGGCGGGCTGTCACCGCTTCCGCCTGGGCCGCCTGGGTGGTGCTGTCCGTGACGATCGCGGTGGCGACCTGGTGGCGCAGCCATCTCTTGGCACACGCCGACGAAACCTTTTACGTGTACTCGAGCCCCCTGGTCGTGCTGGCCGCCGTTCCTGCCTTCGTGTGCCTGCGCGCGCTCGCCGCCGCCCTGTCCGGCAGCGGCGTACGCTCCGCCGTCGCCCGGTTCGCCAATGTGAGCTTCGGCGTCTACCTGGTTCACGTCTGGCTGCTGTTCGTGCTGGATGGCTTCGGCATCGATTACCGCACGATCAATCCATGGCTGGCGATTCCCCTGCTGGTACTGCTTGTCGCCGCCCTCTCCGCCTTGCTCATCCGCATCATGCAAGCCGTGCCGCTGGTACGCGCCATCGTGCCGCGCTGACGCCTTCGTGCGTCCGCGAACAGTCGGCACGCACACCCCGCTCTAGAATTGTTCCTGGACATAGTCTCGGACGTGGAGCGCACGCGATGGCGACAGGCAGCAACAAGGAAGAAGGGCTGGAAAAACCGCTCGACCAGCAGGGTGGACAAAGCGCGGGCGTGCCTGCCGACGGTGAAGTCGAAGGCAATGCCTATTCGCCGCTCGGCAACCCCGGCGTCAAACACTGGCAAACCAGCTACATCACGCGCGACGGCCTGCAGGACCGCGGCAACATCTTCTTTGCCGCCGTCGAGATGACGCGCATGCCGATGATCATCACCGACCCGCGCCAGCCCGACGACCCGATCGTGTTCGCCAACGGCGCCTTCTTCGACCTGACCGGCTACACCGACGAAGACATCATGGGCCGCAACTGCCGCCTGCTGCAGGGCCCGCAGACCGACCGCCGCACCGTGGAAGAGGTGCGCAAGGCCCTCAGCGAAGAGCGTGCGGTCGCGGTCGACATCCTGAACTACAAGAAGGATGGCACGCCGTTCTGGAACGCCCTGTTCATCGGCCCCATCTTCGACGAAGAAGGCAAGCTGCTGTACTTCTTCGCCTCGCAGATGGACATCACCGAGCGCCGCAATACGCAGGAAAGTTCCCTGCAGGCGCAGAAGATGGAAGCGATCGGCCAGCTGACGGCCGGCATGGCGCACGACTTCAACAACCTGTTGCAGGTCATCAACGGCAACCTCGAAGTTGCCCTGATCAGCCTCGACAAGCCGGACCTCGCCCGCCAGCAACTGGAACGGGCCCAGCGCGCGGCGATGCGTGCCGGCAAACTCACCCAGCAGCTGCTGACCTTCGCGCGCAAGCAGCGCCTCGAACCCAAGGCCGTCAACATCAACAACCTGGTGTTCGACTTTTCCGAAATGCTGGTGCGCACGCTCGGCGGCAAGGTCGAGCTGCGTCTGGACCTGCGTCCCGGCCTGCCGGTCTGCATGCTGGATCCGACCCACCTCGAGATGGCCCTGCTGAATGTGTTGATCAATGCCCGCGACGCCATGCCCGAGGGTGGCGAGGTGACGGTGGCAACCGCCATCGTGCGCGGCGAGGACCGGCTGAAGGTGCACGGCCTGCCGCACGGCACCTATGTGTCGCTGTGCGTGATCGACCAGGGCACCGGCATGACGCCCGAGGTGCTGCGCCGCGCCACCGAACCCTTCTTCACCACCAAGGGTCCCGGCACCGGGCTCGGGCTGGCCATGGTGCACGGCTTCGTGCAACAGTCGCACGGCCGCCTCGAACTCGAGAGCAAACCCGGCGAAGGCACCAAGGTCACGATGATCTTCCCGATCGCCGACAACGCGGCCGGCCATGGCGATGCTGCGGTCGATGGCGTGCAAGAGACGTCGGCAGCCGGTACGGCGGCCGATGCGGACAGGCCCTGCGTGCTGGTGGTCGAGGACAACGACGACGTGCGCGAACTGGCGGAACAGGTGCTGGAAATGGAAGGCTATGCGGTGCAGTCGGCGGCCAGCGGCGAGCAGGCCATGGAGCTGCTGCGCCGGAACGCCAGGGTCGACCTGCTGTTCACGGACGTGATCATGCCGGGCGGGATGAACGGCCTGGACCTCGTGAAACAGGCACGCGAGCTGCGCCCGAAACTGCCGGTGCTGGTCACGACCGGCTACATGGACGAGCTGCCGCAGGGCGGCCGCAGCGGCGGATTGACGATCCTGGCCAAGCCCTACCGGCAGGAGGATCTGCTGGAGCGGGTGAAAAGGGCGCTGGAGCCCATGAACTGAACGTCGTCCCCGCCGCCTCGAAACGTCGTCCCCGCGAAGGCGGGGATCCAGGTCCTGCATGCGTGTCGTTAGTGCACGCAAAACCCTGGATTCCCGCCTGCGCGGGAATGACGAACGGATTTACTGCTTCGGCAAGCCGCCCAGCAGCGCCGCCAGCTTCTGCTTCGGCTTGGCCTGGGTCACCGGCACGGCTTCGGCCGGGTCCTTGCGCGGCGCGGCGGCCGGCTCGTAGGGCTTGAGGAACCACGGATCGACCTTCTCGCGGCGCGGTGCGCCCGGGCCGCGCGGGCCGCGTTCGCTGCGCTCGCCACCACGGTCGAAACTGCGGTCGCTGCGCTCGAAGCTGCGCGAGCCGTCGCTCTGGCGGCGTCCGCTGCGGTCGCCGGTGCGCTCACTGCCGCCCGGGCGTCCCGGCGCGAAGCCGCTCAGCTCACCGCGCGTGATGGTCTGCTTGATCAGCTTCTCGATGTCGACCAGCAGGCGCTCGTCCTTGTCCGAATAGACCGACAGCGCATCGCCGGTGGCGCCGGCGCGGCCGGTACGGCCGATGCGGTGCACGTAGTCCTCGGCGTTGTACGGCAGGTCGTAGTTGATCACGCAAGGCAGGTCGGTGATGTCGAGGCCGCGCGCGGCGACGTCGGTCGCGACCAGCACGTCGATCTCGCCCTTCTTGAAATCGTCCAGTGCGGCGATGCGCTCCTGCTGGGTCTTGTCGCCGTGGATCGCGGAAGCCTTGATGCCGGCCTGCTCCAGGTAGCGCGCCAGGCGCGAGGCGCCGATCTTGGTGTTCGAGAACACCAGCACCTGCTTCAGGGCGCGCGAGCGGATCAGGTGCTCGACGACGTCGCGCTTCTGCTCTTCCGACACCTTGTACAGCACCTGGGTGATCGAGGTGTTGGTGGCATTGCTGCGCGCGACCTCGATGGTCAGCGGGTCGGTCAGGAAGCTGGCGGCCAGCTTCTTGATCTCCGGCGAGAAGGTGGCCGAGAACATCAGGTTCTGGCGCTTCTTCGGCAGCAGGTTGATGATGCGCTGCAGGTCGGGCAGGAAGCCCATGTCGAGCATGCGGTCGGCTTCGTCCATCACCAGCATCTGCACCTGGGCCAGGCTGATGTTCTTCTGTTCGACGTGGTCGAGCAGGCGGCCGGGGGTCGCGATCACGATCTCGACACCCTTGCGCAGGATTTCCGTTTGCGGCTTCATGTCCATGCCGCCGAACACGACGGTGGAACGCAGCGGGGTGTGCTGGGCGTAGGCCTTGACGTTCTCGGCGACCTGGATCGCCAGTTCGCGGGTCGGGGTCAGGACCAGCGCACGCACGGCGTGGCGCGCCGGCGACATGCTGGTATTCGCATGCGGCAGCAGGTTCTGGATGATCGGCAGCGAGAAACTCGCGGTCTTGCCGGTGCCGGTCTGGGCTGCGCCCATGACGTCGCGGCCGGCCAGCACCACGGGAATGGCCTGGGCCTGGATCGGGGTCGGGTGGACATAGCCCTGGTCCGACAGCGCGCGCTGGATCTCAGGCGCCAGACCGAAATCGGCAAAACGCACGGTCGGTGCGCCGCCAGCATCATTGGTGGTCGATTCAGACATTTTTTCTTTCGGGCGTAATAAGAGTTGCGCTCTACGGCCAAAGCGGCCCTGGCATGGCCAACGCGGGAACTCCGGAGGTACGGGACGCGCCTTCGCGGCATGCGCTGCGTGGCGGCTTGGGCGGACGTAGAGATACTAAACCGCGCTCAATTTACCTTAAATCGACCCCTCTGTATATGAATTCCTGTACGTTGCGCGGTCAATTACCCAGTTTTTCCGCAGGTTGCCCTTTACATTCCTTTACCTGGCTTTACGTTTTCCGCCCTCCTCCGGTCACCTTTGCGCCCGATAATTGATGCAGTGCATTAATCAAAGGACCGCAAGATGGTGGCAGGCATCGGCAGCAGTGGCAGCAACATATCGAAGTGGGCCGACTCGGTCTTTTCCAGGCTCGACACCAGGAACCAGGGTTATATCGAAAAGACCGACCTGCAGGACGCCCTGTCCAAGGTCAGCGGCAGCGATGCGGAAAAGCCGGTCGACGGCGACAGCGCCGGCAAGGTGACCAGGAGCGAGCGCACCGATGCCGTGACCAGGCTGTCCGACCAGCTCAACGCCCAGTTCGACGCCTCGCGCATGGGCCGCGGCGGTCCGGGCGGCGCCGGCGGCCCGCATGGTCCGGGTGGCGCAGGCAGCGTCGGCGGCGATGGCGACGGGGACAGCAGCACCGACAGCACCAGCGGCACCAGCACCGACTACATCGCCGCCGCCGATACCGACGGCGACGGCAGCGTCAGCGACGCCGAACAGGCGGCCTACGACAAGAAGGTGGCAAGCGGCGAAGCCTGAATCAGGGACGCCGCCAGCCCCGGTCGCGCGCCGTGCGCTCGGCGGCGGCGTCGAGCGAGACGCCGGCGATGCGTTCGTCGATCGCATCGAGCACGGCGGCCGGCATCTCGCTGCCGGCCTGGCGATAGCCGCCCTGCGCCGCCTCGCCGGCCTGCGCCAGCACCGGAATCCGCCATGCGCCGGCATCCCGGCATGCCAGTCCGGCCGTCGAACCCAGTTTGAAACTGCGGCAGTATGCGCCGTCCCTGGCCTGGAAACTCACACCCAGCCGGACCGTTCCGTGCGCCGCGTCGGCGCTCAAGCGCTGCGACAGCGCGTCCGCCAGTTCGCCACGCGCGACCAGGGCGTCGCCCTGGCGGCCGAAGGGTGCGGCCTCGCCGCCTTTTATCTGTTGCCAGCCCAGCGCACCAGCCAGCACGCCCACCGCCAGCGAAGCGGCGATCGCGCCCCACTGGCGCCAGTGCCAGCGCGGCGGCAGCGGCGTCGCGCCCGCCTGCGCCAGCACGTCCACGCGCACGCGCGGCTGCGCCGCGGCGGCTTCCTTCACCGCTGCCGGCTGCAGGCGCGCCGGCACCGGTTCGTCGAGGACGCCGGCAAAGGCGGCAAACACGTCGGCGCGCAGGGCCCGGTGGCGCTCCACTGCAGCCGCTACCTGCGGGTCCGCGCGCATGGCCTGCTCGACGCGGGCGCGCTGCTCCGCGTCCAGTTCGCCGTCGGCATAGGCCATCAGGGTTTCATCGTCAACACTACTCATCGCTTGTTCCTTGCTCGATCGGACAACAGTTCCTGCAGCGCTTCGCGGGCACGGGCCAGCCGGCTGGTCAGGGTGCCCATCGGTATGTCCAGTACCTCCGCCGCTTCCTTGTAGGGCAGGCCGTCGACCAGTACCAGGCCGATGACCATGCGGTGGTCCTCGGACAACAGGCTCATCGCCTTTTCGACCGCCATCCTCTGCTGGTGCGCGGCCGCGGTATCGTCGCCAACGTGCTCGCCCTCTTCTTCCGGCGCGAACAGCTGGTCGCGCCGGACCCGCGAACGCACCTCGTCGATCCAGGCGTTCTTCACGATGCGGAACATCCAGCTGTCCAGGCGCGTGCCCGGCTGCCATTGCTCGGCACGCGTCAATGCCCGCTCGACGGCGATCTGCACCACGTCGTCGGCATCTTCGCGGTGGAAGGTGATCGAACGGGCGAAGCGGCGCAGGCGCGGCAGCAGGGCGGCGATGTCGTTTTCCAGATCGGCGCTCATGGTCTCATCAGGTAAACGCCCGGGCCAGGGATTTTCTTCCACGTTCCATTCGTTTTATTCTTCAAGTCAAACACATGCATATTATCATCGGACCATGAACCGTCTTTACGTCGTACTCCTCGCCCTGGCCGCCTGCGGCAGCGCCTCGGCCCAGCTGCGCCTGCCTTCGCTGAACCTGCCGCCTGCCCTCGGACAGCTCGACAGCCTCCGCCGCCCGGTGCAGCAGCTGACCGACCGGGTCGAGCTACCCGACCTGCGTAGCCTGCGCCTCGACACGGTGGGCCGGCTGCTGCGCGAGCATCCCGAACTGGTCGAAGCCGACCCGCGCGGCGAGCCGGTGCTGCGGGCGCAGATCCTGGCCTGGTCCCCTTCCGCCGCCGGGCTCGAGGCGGCGCGCGCGGCCGGCCTGCGCGTGCTGCGCGAGGAGCGCTTCGAGGAACTCGGCCAGAGCCTGGTGGTGCTGGGCGTGCCGGCCGGCGCCGCCACCGGCGCCCTGCTGGAGCGCCTGCGCGCGCTCGACGCGGACGGGCATTACGATTTCAATCACGTGTATACAGGCAGCGGCGGCCTGGGCGCTGCGGCGCCGGACGTCCCCGCGCAGGCCACGTCCGCCGGGCCAGCCGGCAACGCGGCTACGGCAACCAGGATCGGACTGGTCGACAGCGGCATCGACACGGCCCACCCGGCGCTGCGCCAGGCCGCTCCCCGGACCTGGGGCTGCGAGGGCGTGCCGCATCCGGATGCCCACGGCACCGCCGTCGCCGCCCTGATGGTCGGCCGCGACGCGCGCTTTCGCGGCGCCCTGCCCGGCGCCCAGCTGTTTGCCGCCGACATCTATTGCGCCAGCCCGGCCGGCGGCTCGGCCGCGCAGATCGCGGCGGCGCTGGGCTGGCTGGCGCGCGAACGGGTCGGCGTCATCAACCTCAGCCTAGTCGGCCCGCCCAACCAGGCGCTCGAACGGATGGTAGCGGCGATGATCGCCCGCGGCCACCTGCTGGTGGCCGCGGTCGGCAACGACGGCCCGGCCGCGGCGCCGTTGTACCCGGCCAGCTATCCCGGCGTGGTCGGCGTGACGGCGGTCGACCGCCGCGGCCAGCCGCTGCCGGAAGCCGCGCGCGGGCCGCAGGTGCAGTTCGCCGCGCCCGGCAACCAGATGCTCAGCGCCAGTCCCGGCGATCCCGCCTACCGGCCGGTGCGCGGCACCTCGTTCGCGGCCCCCATCGTCGCCGGCCTGCTCGCGCCCGCCCTGCCGCGCCCGGGCGTCCAGCAGGCGCGCGAGGCTGTCGCCGCGCTGGCGCGCCAGGCCAGCGGCGGCAGCACGACCGTCAGCAACACGCTGGGCTATGGCATCGTCGGCGCCGACCTGCGCATCGATCCGGCCCGCCTGCGCTAGGCTGCGAAAAAATTTTCAAAAATATTTTCGCAGCGATGGAATAAACGGCTGAGCACGACCGTTTTCCTGATATCGGCGGCGGACAGTCCCCGCCACATCAAGGAGAACACATCATGCGCACCAAAACTATCGCCCGCCAGATCGCCCTCGTCGCCGCCCTCGGTTTCGCCGCCACCGCGCACGCCCAGTTGCTGGGCGGCGGCCGGCTCGGCGGCTCGCTCGGCGGTTCCGTCGGCGGCATGATCGGCGGCGCCGGCCACATGGGCGGGATGGGCGTGCCGGTCACGCGCGTCGACAGCCTGGCCGAAGCGCGCCGCGCGGTCCGCGTTCCCGACACCCAGAGCCTGCGCAACAGCGCCGCACTCGACGGCAGCGCCGCCGGCAATGCTGCCGGCAGCGGCAGCGCCGCCCTGCCCGGCAAGGCGCTGGCCGGCGATGCCGCCGGCACACTGTCCGGCAGCGCTTCCGCCGCGCTGAGCCAGGCCCGCTCGGCCGCCGGCAATGCCCCGGCCGGTACCGGAAGCACGAACGACTTGCCGAAGCTGCCGCAACGCCAGGGCAGTGCAGCGCCGGTCCCGGCGGCAGGCGGCACCGCAGCCGGCAACGGCGGCCTGGCGACGGCCTTGTCCGGTGCAGCGGATGCCGGCGCGCAGGCGGGCCGGGCGGCCGGAAGCGGCCTCGGCAAGCTGGATGGAAATGGCGACATCGCCCTGGCCGGCTCGGGTTCCGGCGCCGGCTCGGCATCGGGTTCGGGCAACCCTCACGCGCCAGCCCTGCCGTCGGCACGTGGCCTGACCGCGCCTGCCGCACAGGGCGCGAAGACCCAGGTCGCGGCAACCCGCAGCTACGGGGCGTCGAGCGCCGCCAACGTGAAGAGCACGGCGCGCGGGGCCGGCCAGGGACTGGCGGCGGGCGGCAAGCAGGCGGGCGACGGCTTGGGCGGTGCGCTGGCCGGTACGGACAAGGCCGGCGGGAACGCAAGCGGCAATGCAAGCGGCAGCGGTAACGCAGGTGGCAACGGCAGCGCCGGCGGCAGCATCGGCGCCAGCTTCTCGCTCGGCGGCAGCGGCTCGGCCAACGCCCATGCCGGCACCGGGCAATAAGCAGCGGGGAGGTAGATGGAGCGCAGGCCGGTCAGGACGTGATCAGCCCGTGCTCGTCGAGCACGTCGTGCAGCAGCTCGAGCCGGATCATCGGGTTGTCCAGCATCAGCATGTGCTGCTTCTGCTGGTTCGGCAGCGGCAGCAGTTCGCACCAGCGGTTGGCGACCCAGCCGCAGTCGTCGAGACGGAACGGCGGCTGCACCGGCCAACGGCTCTGCGGCACGTCGTGCAGCGAGGCCAGCACGCGGTCGAGGGCATCGGCCGCACCCTTCAGGTCGGACGGGATGCGCACCGCGTGGTCGTCTTCCAGCAGTTCGGCCTCGGCCATCCACAGGCCGTTGCTGCGGCGCTCGCTCGAGAGCACCTGGAAGCGCGCGCCGCCGCGGCATACCACCTGCAGCAGGCCCGGCGTCGATGCGGTGGTGTCCTGTACCGACGCCAGCGTGCCCGAGGCCACGAAGCGCTCCAGCCCCTCGGGTGTGCGCACTTCCTGCCCCTGCGTCAGCAGCACCACGCCGAAGGGGCTATCCTCGGTCAGGCAATGGCTGATCATGTCGAGGTAGCGCACCTCGAAGATCTGCAGCGGCAGCACGCCATCCGGGAACAGGACCGTACTGAGCGGAAACAGCGGTAAGGAGATCGTGGCCATGCGCGCATCATGACAGATTCGCTTTGCGGGACGGAGCACGATTGCGTGGCGATCTCACTCTTCCGGCGCCTGCACCGGAAGAGTGCGTATCGCGTCCAGCAGGGCTGCCAGGCGCCAGCGCAGCCGGCTCCAGCCGGGGTCGGGCTGGGGCAGCACCCGCACCGTCACCCTGGATCCCGGCGCGAGGTCGCAGGCGAAGGGATAGTCGCCGGGCTGCTCGAAAGGCAGGCGCACCGTGTGCGCGGGCAGTACGAGTACCTGGCCGAACACATGCGGCGCCCGGTCGTGGTTACGCAGCAGCAGGACGTCGCGCACACCTAGCGTCAGGCGCACTTCGGCCGGCACCGGCGGCGCGCCGTGGGCAAACTCGAACAGGCGTTCGCGGGTGGGGTAGTGCAGCGGCGCCAGGGCTGCCCACAGCAGCACGGCACCCAGGATGGCGGCCAGCGACCATTGCAAACGGCGCAGCAGATGGTTGGCGGGAAGGGAATCGCGAAGGGAATCGGGAAGGTGCTTCGGCATGGTGGCACGGACAATACCATGCCGGCACCGGCTACTGCTGTGCGCCTTGTATGGACATGCGCGGGGTATGATTTGCCACCATGCCGCTTTCCGACCGCCCTGCCGACTCCGCCTCCGCCTCTTCGCGCAGCCCAGCCGCCCTACCGCTGCTCCTGGCGGCGCTGGTCTTCCTGGCATCGCTGATCGTGACCTGGGTGGTGGCGGACAAGGTCGAACGCAGTGCCGAGAACGAACTCGAAGCCAGCTTCAACTACCGCGCCCGCGACCTGACGGCCAGCCTGGTGCGCCGCATGGCGGTGTACGAACAGGTGCTGCACGGCGCGCGCGGCTTCCTGCGCGGCTCGGTCGAGATCAGCCAGGCCGACTTCGCCGATTACTACGCCATCCTGCGCCTGAACCAGAGCTTCCCCGGCATCCAGGCGCTGGGCGTCGCCGCCATCGTTCCGCCGGAGCGGCTCGACGCCCACGTTGCCGCGATGCGCGCCGCGGGCTTTGCCGGCTACGAGGTCAAGCCGCCCGGCCCGCGCCCGTTCTACACCTCGATCACCCACATCCAGCCCTTCGGCGGCAGCAACCTGCGCGCCTTCGGCTACGACATGTTCAGCGAACCGGTGCGGCGCAGCGCAATGGAAGCGGCGCGCGACACCGGCAACGCCGTCGCCACCGGCCGGGTCACGCTGGTGCAGGAAGGCACGCGCGACGCGCAGCCCGGCTTCCTGGTGTACGTGCCGGTCTACCGCAAGGGCCTGCCGCGCGTGACGGTGGAAGAGCGCCGCGCCGCCATCATCGGCTGGGTCTACGCGCCCTTCCGCATGAACAACCTGATGCGCGGTATGGGCGGCGAACATGCGAACGACCTCGACGTCGAGATCTACGATGGCCGCCAGCTGGCAGAGGATACCCTGCTGTTCCGCTCTCCCGGCGCGCGTCCGGCCGGCAGTCGCGCGATGTTCACGCACACCGACGTGATCGATACCGCGGGCCGCACCTGGACCCTGGCTATCCGCTCCTCGAAGCAGCTCGAAGCCACGCTCGACAAGCGTCCCTCGCTTGCCATCGCCGCGACCGGCATCGGCCTGGGCCTCCTGCTCAGCCTCGTGGTGTGGCTGCTGGCTTCCGAACGGCGCCGCGCCCTGCAGCTGGCCGGCGGCATGACGCTCGAACTGCGCGAATCGCGCGACCGCATCGACGCCGAGCGCCAGCGCATCCGCCTGATCCTGCAGAACGCCTACGACGCCTTCCTCGCGATCGGTCCAGACGGCCGCGTCACCGACTGGAACGCCCAGGCGGCCAAGCTGTTCGGCTGGAGCGAGGAGGAAGCGCTGGGACGCGAGGCCATCGAACTGATCACCGCGCCCGAATGGCGCGAGCGCTGGCGCGGCCATTTTGCGGCCTTCACTTCACGCGGCGAATGCGCGCTGCTGGCCCGGCCGAGCGAGATCGAGCTGGCGGACCGCCAGGGCCGCGCGCTGCCGGTCGAGATCGCGGTTACCGCCCTGCCCTCGAACGGCGGCTACGGTGCCGTCGCCTTCGTGCGCGACATCCGGCCGCGCAAGGCCCAGGAAGAGCGCGAGCGCCAGCGCCAGCAGCGCCTGGTCGAGGCACGCACTGCGCTGGACCGCTCGCAGAAGCTGGAAGCGGTCGGCAAGCTCACGGGCGGGGTCGCGCACGACTTCAACAACATCCTGCACATCATCAGCGCCAACGTGCAGCTCATGATGCGCAACGAAGAGAGCACGCGCAAGCGCCTGCTCAGCATCATGGATGCGGTGGAACGGGGAAAGAAGCTGGCTTCGCAGCTGCTGGCCTTCGCGCGCCGCCAGCCGCTGCATCCGAGCGTGGTCGATCCGGCGCAGCTGATCGAACGCATGGACAGCCTGCTGCACCGCGCGGCCGGCGACGCCATCGAGATCCGCTTCGAGCTGCCGGCCACGCCGTGGAATACGCTGGTCGACCCGAACCAGCTGGAGAACGTGCTGCTCAACCTGGTGATCAATGCGCGCGACGCCATGAACAACCAGGGCCGCATCACGATCGCCATCGAGAACGTCACGATCGCCGCCGACAGCGAACTGGCCGAAACCGGCGTCAAGCCGAACGACTACGTGAAGATCGCGGTGGTCGATACCGGCAGCGGCATGCCGCCGGAAGTGATGGAGCGCGCCTTCGAGCCCTTCTTCACCACCAAGCCCGAGGGCAAGGGCACGGGCCTCGGGCTGTCGATGGCGCATGGCTTCGTCAAGCAGAGCGGCGGCCATATCCGGCTGGCCAGCCGGCCGGATGAAGGCACCACGGTCAGCATCTACCTGCCGCGCGCGCTGCAGGAAACGCCGGATCCGCTCTACATCCCGACCCCGCACTGAGCGGGCCGGACCAATCAGTCGCGGATCAGGCGGCCGCGCTGGACGCGGACGCGGTCGCCGTTGCCGAAGCGCGGATTGCCCTGCTCGGTGAAGACGCGGTAGCCGCCGGTTGCCATCCGCACCCGCACATCGGTGTAGGTCGTCTTGTGCATGTTGCGCTCGACGCGGTTGCCGGCATAGGCGCCGCCGACGGCCCCGGCGATGGTGGCCAGCGTGCGGCCATTGCCGCTGCCGACCTGGTTGCCCAGCAAACCGCCGACCACGGCACCGCCGCCGGCACCCAGGCCGCTGGCGCGCTCGGCTGCGCGTTCATACGTACGGGTCGAGACCACGGTACCGCAGTTCTGGCAACGTGCGTGGGAGGCTTTCTGGTGATGATCCTGTGCGGCCTGGGCCGTCAGCGGCGCGGCGCCGGCAGCGGCGAAGGCGGCAACGAAAGCAAGACGGGCGCCGATGGCAGAGATTTTATTCATGGTATTCCCCTTGGTGGTTTTGTTAGAAGCATTGGACACAGGGTAATGGCAGCAAACTGTTCCGGAAAGAGCAATTCCGTATCAAATGCAAGCGGTTGTAACGGACCCTTGCTCATTTGATCAGTTTGGATTGCCAACATGAGTGTTGTGTATTTGTAGCATTTAGCCGCATGTCAATACTCACATATTTCCACTAAGCATCGCACAGTGCATAATGGAAACACTCCAATGCTGCACCGCCTTGGTGCATGCGCTTCTTTTGCTCATCCCATGATCGATCGTCCCCAGCAGTCCCGTACAGCCGGGCTTGCCGCTTGCCTCATCCTGTCCTGTTTTGCGCGCAGCGCCGCCGCGCAGGCGGCCGGCGAGCCGGAGCTCAGCGCCATGCCGCTGGAAGACCTGATGCAGATGCAGGTCGTGACCGCGGCGTCGCGCTTCGAGCAGCTGATCAGCGAGGCGCCATCGTCCGTGGTGGTGCTGACCGCCGGCGACATCCGCGATTTCGGCTGGCGTACCCTGGCCGACGCGCTGGCCACGCTGCCCGGCCTGTACGTGACGAACGACCGCAACTACAGCTACCTGGGCGCGCGCGGCTTCCTGCGCCCCGGCGACTACAACAGCCGCTTCCTGCTCATGATCGATGGCGTGCGCACCAACGACGCGGTGTACGACCAGGCCCTGATCGGCAGCGAAGGCCTGCTCGACATGGACATGGTCAAGCGCATCGAATACGTGCCGGGCCCGGGCTCGGCGGTGCATGGGTCGAATGCGCTGTTCGGCGTCATCAACATCGTCACCCGCGATGGAACCGGCCTGCCCGGCGTTCAGACCGCGGTCGCCGGCGGCAGCGGGCGCGAACGCAAGGCGCGCGCCAGCTACGGCTGGCATGGCCAGAACGGCGCCGACCTGCTGCTGGCCGCCAGCGCCTTCGCACGCGACGGCCGCGACCTGTATTTTCCCGAATTCGACACGTCCGCTCCGGGCAGCGGCATCGCCCACGGCCTGGACTACGACCGCGCGCAGAACCTGCTGCTGAAAGCCGGCTACGGCGGCTGGCGCCTGTCGGCCGCGTGGGTCGGCCGCACCAAGGGCGTGCCGACCGCTTCCTATGGCGCGGTATTCGATGCGCCGAACAGCGTGCGCGACAGCCAGGCCAGTGCGGCCCTCTCCTGGAGCGGCGAGATCGCGCCGCGCACCGAGCTGTCGGCCCAGCTGACCTGGGGCCGCGCCGACTATCTCGGACTGGGCTGGTACCCGGGCGAGGCCGGGCCGGTGATGAACGTCGACGGCGACCACGCCGCCTGGTACGGCGCCAGCATGCACCTGACCTTCAGCGGCCTGCCGCGCCAGAAGCTGCTGGTCGGCGCGGAAACCGGGCGCGATGCGCGGCGCGACCAGTTCAGCTACAACGTCGATCCCTACACGCCGCTGCTGGACGACCGCCGCAGCGGCAACCGCAACGCCCTGTTCGCCGAAGACGAGATCCGCCTGCCGGCCGGCTTCCTGGTCAATGCCGGCCTGCGTGTCGACCATCTGAGTCCGAAGCTGCACCATACCAGTCCGCGCGTGGCCCTGCTGTACAAGGCGAGCGCGCAGGACACCGTCAAGCTGATCTACGGCAGCGCATTCCGCGCGCCGAACGCCTACGAGCTGTACTACCTGCCGGCGGCGCCGGGCGGCACGGCCAGCGCTCCGGACCTGCGTCCGGAACGCATCGCCACGCGCGAGCTGGTGTTCGAACACCTGCTGGCCAATGCCGGGCATGCGACGCTGTCCCTGTTCCGGCACGCGGTGACCGACCTGATCAACCAGCAGCCCGACCCTGCCAGCGGCATGCTGGTATTCCGTAACCTCGACCATGCCGGGGTCAGGGGCGCGGAAGGCGCGCTCGAATACCAGGCCGGCGGTACGCGCCTGCGCGCCAGCTACACCTGGCAGCTGGCGCGCGGCAGCGACGGCCAGCGGCTGGTCGACTCGCCGCGCCACCTGGCCAACCTCAACCTGGTCACGCCCCTGCCCTGGCACGAAGCGCGCCTGGGCAGCGAGCTGCTGTGCAGCGGCGCGCGCCTGAGCGAGCGCGGGACGGCAGGCGCCTACTGCACCGGCAACCTGACCCTGGGCATACCGCGGGTACTGCCGCGGACCGACCTGTCGCTGAGCGTCTACAACGTGCTCGGCAAGCACTATGCCGACGTGGCCGGCCCGGCCTTCGCGCAGCAGACGATCGCGCGCGAGGCCCGCAGCCTGTATGCGAAGCTGAACGTCAGGTTCTGACATGAGAATCGTGCGCCTCGCATCGACCGCCGTGCTGCTGGCCGCCGCCGCCCTGACGGCCGCGGCCCAGGTGCCCGAGGCCGCGCTCAAGGCCGCGTACATCTATAACTTTGCGGTGTTCACCACCTGGCCGGCGGACAGTGCACTGCAAAAAGCGCCTTTCGCCGTCTGCGCCGGTACCGACAGCGCCTTGTGGCCCGGCCTGCAGACGCTGAACGGCAAGCCGGTCAACGGCCGATCCTGGCTTGCCGCCGACCTGCAGCATCCGAAAGGCGGCCGCTGCGACATCGTGGTGCTCTCCGGCGGCGCCGAACGTCCGGCCGCCCTGCCGGCCGGCACGCTGGTGGTGCGCAACGGCCCCGGCCGCGGCCCGGCCGCCATCACGCTGGTCGACGACGAGGAACACATCCGCTTCGACATCGATACCCAGGAAGCCGCGCGCAACGGCCTGCGCTTCAGTTCGCGCCTGCTGCGGCTTGCCAGAAACGTTCTATGACCCCTTCTTCCACCACCCGCCGTCCGACCGAGTTGAGCAGGATGCTCGGCATGAGCCAGTTTGCCGCCGCCGGCGCCGCGCTGCTGGTCGCCGGCTGCATCCTGCTCGCCTACCAGTTCGTGGCGCTGCGCACGACCCTGACCGACGACGTGACGGTGCAGGCGGCGATCATCGCCGACAACGTCGCCGCCTCGGTGATGTTCCACGACCAGGACGCCGCCAACGAGATGCTGCGCGCCTTCCGCCCCTCGCCCTTCCTGGCCTCGGCCACCGTGTACGACGGCCACGGCGCTGCCTTCGCCACCTACCGCAACGGCGCCGACGACGCCGCCCCGCTTCTGCTGCGCCGGCTGCCGATGTTCGCACCGGTATCGGTCGCTCACCCGATCACCTACCGCGGCACGCAACTCGGCCACGTGGTCCTGCGCGCGCACACGCAGGGCATCCGCGCCGCCATGCTGCGCTACGGCGCCCTGGTGGCACTGGCCTCGCTGGGCGCGATGCTGGCGACCTCGCTGGTCACGCGCCGCATCAAGAAGCGCATGCGGCGCGCCGAGGGGGAGCTCGCCTACCTGGCCTACACCGACCCGGTCACGGACCTGGCGAACCGCCGCCGGACCTATGAGGCACTGGAAGCGGCCATCGCCGCGCATGCCGCGCACGGCCGCCCGGTCGGCCTGCTGCTGCTGGACCTCGACAACTTCAAGGTCGTCAACGACACAGCCGGGCACGCCGCCGGCGACCGCCTGCTGCGCCAGGTGGCCAGCGTGCTGCGCGCCACGGTGCGCCCCAGCGACCATATCGGCCGCATCGGCGGCGACGAGTTCGCGGTGATCGTCTCCCCGCTCGAGCAGCCCGGCGACCTGCAGGGCATCGCCCAGCGCATCCTCGAAGGCCTGCGCCATCCGCTGCAGGTCGAGGGACTGGAAGTCACGGCCACCGCCAGCATCGGCGCCAGCGCCTTCCCGAACGACGCCCGCACCATGAGCGAACTGCTGAGCAATGCCGACGCCGCCCTCTACCGCGCCAAGGGCAATGGCCGCGACAACGTGGCCCTGTACGAACCGGCCATGATCCAGGCGGCGCAGCGCCGCGCCAACCTGGAACGCGACCTGCGCCGCCACCTCGACGCCGGCCTGCTGGAGCTGGCCTACCAGCCGCAGTACGGCTGCGCCTCGTCGGCACCGGTCGGGGTCGAGGCCCTGCTGCGCTGGCCGCATCCGGAGCTCGGCTACGTCTCGCCGGCCGAATTCATTCCGCTGGCCGAAGAGAGCGGCCTGATCGTCGAACTGGGCAAGTGGGTGCTCGAGCGCGCCTGCGAGGATGCGGTGGCGCTGCAGCGCGACACCGGCATCCCGCTCGGCATGGCGGTCAACGTGTCCGCGCGCCAGCTGCGCGACCCCGGCTTCATCGGCACCGTCGAGCAGGTACTGGACCGGACCGGCCTGCGCCCCGACCGGCTGGAACTGGAGCTGACCGAAAGCGTGCTGATGGAAGACATCGACGGCGCCGTCGCCTTCATGCACCGCGTGCGCGCGCTGGGCGTGCGCCTGTCGATCGACGACTTCGGCACCGGCTACTCCTCGCTGGCCTACCTGCAGACCTTCCCGATCAATCACCTGAAGCTCGACCGCAGCTTCGTGCGCCTGCTGCCGCAGTCGGGCACGATGATCGCCGGCGCCGTGATCGGCCTGGCCCACGGCTTCAACCTGACCGTGATCGCCGAAGGCGTCGAACAGCCGGAGCAGCTCGAATGGCTGCGCCAGGCCGGCTGCGACTACGTACAGGGGTTCCTGCTGGCGCGCCCGCTGCCCTTCAAGGCACTGCGTGCGCTGGTGCTGGAGAGCGCGGCCGCACCGGCCTGACTGGACGGCGGTCTTGTGCGGAACAGAACGGACGGGATCGCGCAGGCAGGCTATCCTGCGTTCATGGAAAAGCGACCATTCGACATCGGCACGGCATTCGAACGCATCGAGGAAGCGGTACGGCCCTGGCCCAAGGCCGCGCTGTTCCAGCTCGCCGAGGAAGGCTACACCTCGGTCTTCGAACAGCTGCTGGCCTGCATGATCTCGATCCGTACCTATGACGAAGTGACGCTGCCGGTCTCGCGCAAGCTGTTCGCGCACGCGCGTACCCCGGCGCAGGTGGCGCAGCTGTCGTGGGAAGAACTGGATGCGCTGATCAGCCCCAGCACCTTCCATGAGCGCAAGGCCAGCCAGATGCTGGCGATCGCGCGCGAAGTCGAACAGAAGTTCGGCGGCGTCCTGCCCGGCGACCGCGAGGTGCTGCTGTCCTTCGGCGGCGTCGGCCCCAAGTGCGCGAACCTGGTGCTGGGCGTCGCCTGCGGCACGCCGGTCATCAGCGTCGACATCCACGTGCACCGGGTGACCGGACGCTGGGGCTATGTGGCCGCCTCGACGCCCGAAAAGACCCTGACGGCGCTCGAGGCCAAGCTGCCGAAGCAATATTGGATCGACATCAACCGCCTGCTAGTGCCCTTCGGGAAACACATCTGCACGGGCAACCAGCCGCGCTGTTCGAGCTGCCCGGTGCTGGACATGTGCTGGCAGGTGGGCGTGACCGAACATCGCTAGGATGCTGAGCGATTCGGCATGCATTGCGGGTTTTACCCGATCTGCATTGCGCCGGGCTAAAGCCGTGCCGCCCTGAGCGCGTACCTTGGTTCGTGGGCTGGCTCCCTTGGGCAAGCCCTTGTTTCTCAAGGAGATTCCCATGCAAAGGCGCCATTTCGTTTCCCTTTCCCTGCTGCCGCTCGCGCTGGCCGCGATCCAGACTGCTGCGGCCGGATCCTACCCCGAGGTACCGGGTCACGATCGTCGGCCCCGCCAACAGCCGCGCCGCCGACATCAACAATGCCGGGGTGGTGGTCGGCACCTACCCGGTCGGTACCGGCGGCATCCATACCGGCAGCTTCATCAACCGCGGCAGCGGCATCGTGAACCTGGGCACGCTGGGCGGCCAGTCCAGCCAGGTCGTCGCCATCAACGACAAGGGACAGGTACTGGGCAACCGGATCACGGCGAGCGGCCAGCGGCGCGGCTTCATCTATTACCACGGCACCTACCGCGACCTCAACAGCCCGCCTGGCCAGCCGGCCGGCTACGTCGACATCAACGATGCCGGCTATACCGTCGCACTCAGCTTCATCGGCGATGATCCGGGCCCGACCAGCCTGCGCAGCTTCCTGCGCGACCCGGGCGGGCACTTCAGGAACCTCGGCACCCTGCCGGGCGAGGATTCGGTCAACCAGGCCGAAGCCCTGAACAACCGCAACCAGGTCGTGGGCGAATCCGGCCCCTTCCTGGCGCCCGATCCGCCGCTGCGCGCCTACCTGTGGACCAAGGGCGTCATCCGCGACCTCGGCGACTTCACGCCCAACTACGCGCTGGACCTCAACGACCGCGGCCAGGTCACCGGCTACGCCTCGGTGCCGACCGGCTTTCGCAACCAGGTCGCCTTCATCTACAGCAACGGCCGCCTGATCGACATCGACCGCCGCCCGCCCACGGCGGACCGCTTCAGCCTGGGCGAGGCGATCAACAATCTCGGCCACGTGGTCGGCTCCAGCAACCACCTGAGCGGCTTCGTCTACCGCGGGCACCGGATGGAGAGCCTGAATGCGATGATCGATCCGAAGCTGGGCTGGAACATCCAGTTCCCACGGGCGATCAACGACAAGGGACAGATCGCGGCGGATGCGGTGCGCGGCGGCGTCGGGTATGCGGTGCGGCTGGATCCGATCCGGCCTCATCTGGAGGCGGCACCGGTGCTGGAGTCGGATGCGGAGTTGGGACCGATGGCGCAGTCGGGGTTGACGGCAGCGCAGGAGGCGGCGGAGGCGAAGGCTGAGGTGGAGGCGCAGGCGAAGGAGGTGGTGAAGCCTGTGCGGCAGTGAAAAGCAAAAGGGGAACGGCATGACTGCGCTCCCCTTTTCTTGCAATGCAATTTGGTAGGCCTCCCCAGAGTCGAACTGGGCACCAACGGATTATGAGTCTGTTGAGAATTCCTTTTAAATCAATGACTTAAGTTATTTTTCGTTCCGCAATTTCTCAATTTTTAGGAAGATTTCTCCGGGCTTGCAATGTTTTCTGCCCTGTTTTGCGGAAAAGATTTTATCAGGTTTGCTCGGCCAGCGAACCCTCGCCAGACAATACACGTGCGACCTGTGGCACCCGGTGCACTTGGGAGCGCGAACGGAGTGCCTCTCCGACGTACATCGGCAAGAACAGCGCCTCATCACGCCGAGGTCCCTGGCGCTTCACGAACTCGATCTCCAGGCCCCCAGCCTTCGGACGCAAGCCAAGGCGCAGTGGCGCCGGCGAAGGGTCCTGCGCGGCCGTGAGCGGGCGCATCATGAAGAACAGCGTATCGCCAGCCTGCGCAGCCAGATGCAAGCGCCTAAGACTCTCGTTTCGGATTTGGCTCTGCCAGAACAGGAGCGCGCCACAGCTGCCGCTACGGAGCACTTGCTCGGCTGCCCATAGCGCATCGGCAGTGCGATCGGCACGCAGCCAAAGCGCCGCTGCAGGCGGCACTCCCATCGCAGCGAGGGCGATCACCTGAGGCGCATGAGGCGGCTGCAGTAACACAATCTTACGACTGGACGCCTTGGCCAGCGCAGGCGCTAGAAGGCGAACCTCACCAATCCCCGGCTGCTGCACTAACAGGTCAACGAGCGCTCCAGTTGGCCAGCCACCACCGGGCAGCAGGTTCGACAAACTTGGATGTCCGGTATCGACGCATTGAGTAACACTGCGCCCTAGTTGGGATGCTCTCCAAAGGGACGGGTGAAGCGCCTCTAGCTCGGCCGCAGTTGTCGCTGTACTCATGTCAAAATCTAAAATACTGTATATTTGTACAGTATATCTCGACAAAATTATCTTGTCGAAACTCAACAGAACAATGGAGCGGTTGGCAATGCTAGATACGGATTACTGGCTTGAATTGACGGCAGCAGACGAGGCTGCAGGCCGTGTAGTGAAGGAGATTGTCATGCGCCACAGGTGCTCGGGTATTCTGACTTGGGCACTGCTGCATCAGATTGAGGGCGAGGTGTTGGCCGAACTGAAGGCCGGCGGAGAGCACTCTGCATTAGCGCTCAACATGCTACGGGCGGCGCCGGTGCTTGGCTATCCGAAAGACGACCGGCCGGCGTCGTTTTCAAATGCCGGCATCGTACCTATCATCTTTGGACAAATCGAAGAAGCGTGGAATCTCCTACATTGAGGGCCGTCACCGCCGCATGACCCAACCAGCGCTACCGTGACGACATGACGCCGCGCACGGACCTCCTCACCGCCAGCCAGGTCGACCTGGCCTTGATCCTGCTGCCAGAGATAACCTGGTGGGAGGCCTCCTTCATGCTCGCCGTCAGCGGCGTTCCGGCGGAGGTGGCGGCGCGGGTGCTGACCCTGCCGGCGGCGCGACGGCCGCCGGCACAATGACCCGACCGTCGATGACCTGCAGTACCAGCTCGGTGCCCTGTGGCCTGAGAATGTGGATATCCATAGCGTGCCCGGTCGTTCAGATGAGCGCCGCCTCAGCCTCGCGCCGCAGGACCAAGCCCCGGAGCACACGCCCGCCTCCGCGGTTCCACTTCCGGAACTCGGCCGGCACGTCGGCCCAGCGGCCGGCGTTCACGCGCTTGCGCAACGTGCTCGCCGCCAGGTTGCTGGCGCCGAGGTTGAACGCGAAGTCGATCAGCGCTGCCAGGCGATCGGGCGTATCGACCACCGGGCACAGCTTCAGCACGGCCGGCAGGTAGATCGTGCGCACCATCCAGAGCAGCAGCATTTCGGCGCGCGGACGCGTGATCGCCGGATCTTTCAGCGTCACGCGCCGGCCGTCCTCGTAATAGGTCGCGCCGTACCCGATCGACGGAATGCCCGCCGGGCACAGGTATGGCAGCAGGAACAGACCCTCGAAGCGCCGGGCCAGCGCCGCTGCAACCTGGACGGCAAGCGCTTCGAACTCGGCCCGGGTCATCACTTGCCCCGCTTCAGCAGTGTGCGATCGGCGACGAAGATGCCCAGCGCCGCGCCAACCAGCGCCCAGCCCTGTTCGTCCAGCGTCCAGTTGTGGCGGTAGAGGTGCAGCATCCACAGCAGCATGCACTCGGTGGCCAGCATCGGGCGAATGATGCCGTTCCAGCCGTCGACGAACTTGATGCCGGTGAGCTTGCCCGTCAACTCGACGGCTTGCCCGAACACGCCGGCATCGATCCGTGACAGGTCTGCTTCGCCCTGCACGCGGATCGTCTGCACGCCCAAGTCGGCCTGCACCTTGATGGCCTCCATATTGCGGCCGTGCGCCGCGGCATCGAGCTCGCCCTGCAGGCGCAGGCGCTCGATCTCGAAGGTGTGATCCTGGCGCGCATTCATCCAGGATGAGATTTCACCCCACATCATCCGGAAGACCGAGCCGCCGAAGAAAGAAATCAATGCTGCAATCATTTTTTCACCTCGAGTTTGAAGTACTCCCATGCGGCCAGCAGCAGCCAGCCGAGACCGAACAGCACGCCGCTACCCACGGCTTTTTCCAGGGCCGTGCGCACCAGCTTGTTGCGCAGCTCCCGCGCCTCGATCACCGACTCGTGATAGCGACGGTGGCCCTCGATGTCGGCAGCCGGAAAGCCGGTCAGCAGGCGCTCGAGAGCGGTTTCGTGCTGCGCCATCTTGATGTTGTGCGAATCCATGTTCGCCATCATCTCGACCTGAGCGTCCCTGATTTCGGAGACGAGTTGCGCCAGGCCGGGCAAGCCGAGCCGTGCCAGTTCTTGTTGCCAGAGAGTGTTCATCAAACGCTTTCTGCCGCTGCGGGCGAAAAAAAACCGGCTTGAGCCGGTTGGGTAAGGAAGCTGAGGGCCGCATGCAGCGTCCCGGGATCGAATCTTTCAGGATTCGGCATGCCGAGGGCCGCGGCCACCGCCTCGCTGCAAAACCATTTGCGCTTGTCGTCGCCGATGGCGGACAGCACGAAGTGCATGTTGCCCAGCAGGTCGTAGGCTTGGCCGTGGTGATCAATGAACCACAGGTATGCCGATACCGCCCATTCAGCGGTCGCCGGCACGTCGACGAAGTCCCACAGTTCCGGGTCGAAGTCGATCGCCTTGAAGCGCACGCCGCCGTCCATGTAAGACGAGGATGCCGCCTCCTTGCCATCATGGAACAGCAGTTCGACATGGGAATACGGACTGCGAGTCCACCAGCGCACCAGGCGGTTGTAGATGCCCGGCAGGCCGGCGTGGGTGCCTTTATAGAAGGCGGCACGAAGCATGCTCATGTGGTTCCTTTCATTAGGGTGGAAAGTTCGACGGTGAAGGCGGTCAGGCAGGCCTGCACGCCGGCGGCATCGGCTGCGTGGCGGGCGTCTTCCATGTGCTTCAGGCGTAGCGCGCGGATGCCGCTCAGCAGGTTTCGGTACTGGTCGGCCTGGGCCAGGATGCTTTCGGCCGCCTGCTGCTCCGTCATGCCATCGCGGCGCTTCGCCG
>Ga0265798_10002214_pt1 | contig 28903 bp, 21 predicted proteins | sample P3T30metagenome_FD_192430 | JGI IMG/M metagenome (GOLD analysis project Ga0265798, IMG submission 192430) | Plant litter microbial communities from East Loma Ridge, Irvine, California - P3 T30 | ecosystem: Environmental > Terrestrial > Plant litter > Unclassified | place: USA: California...
GCAGTCGGCACCGGCAAGGACACCGGCGAGCGCGTTACCGCGCTGGTTGCCGCTGGCGTTGACGTGGTGGTTGTCGACACCGCGCACGGTCACTCCAAAGGCGTGATCGACCGCGTTCGCTGGGTCAAGGACAACTTCCCTGAAGTGCAGGTCATCGGCGGCAACATCGCCACCGGCGAAGCGGCCAAGGCGCTGGTCGCCGCTGGCGCTGACGCAGTCAAGGTCGGTATCGGCCCTGGCTCGATCTGCACCACCCGTATCGTTGCCGGTGTCGGCGTTCCACAGATCAGCGCCATCGCCAACGTTTCCGCTGCCCTTGAAGGCACCGGCGTTCCGATGATCGCCGACGGCGGTATCCGCTTCTCCGGTGACCTGTCCAAGGCCATCGTGGCTGGCGCATCCTGCGTGATGATGGGTTCGATGTTTGCCGGTACTGAAGAAGCTCCGGGCGAAATCGAACTGTTCCAGGGCCGTTCCTACAAGGCCTACCGGGGCATGGGTTCGCTGGGTGCAATGTCCCAGGCGCAAGGTTCGTCCGACCGCTACTTCCAGGACTCGTCCGCCGGTGCCGAAAAGCTGGTGCCGGAAGGCATCGAAGGCCGTGTTGCCTACAAGGGCCCGCTGTCCGCCATCATCCATCAACTGATGGGCGGTCTGCGTTCCTCCATGGGTTACACCGGCAGCGCCACCATCGAAGAAATGCGCACCAAGCCTGAGTTCGTGCGCATCACCGGTGCCGGCATGGCTGAATCCCACGTCCACGACGTGCAGATCACCAAGGAAGCGCCGAACTATCGCGTTGGTTGATCCGGATTGCATCGTGGTTCACGCCGCGATGCAGCCCAGCAAGTTTCATAGCCGGGGCTGTTGACGCAGCCCCGTGTCGTTTCTGTTTTTTGACGAGATTGAGTCATGGCCCTCGACATTCACGCCCACCGTATCCTGATCCTCGACTTCGGTTCCCAGTACACCCAGCTGATCGCCCGCCGCGTGCGTGAAATCGGCGTGTACTGCGAACTGCATCCGTTCGACATGGACGACGAAGCGATTCGCGAATTCGCCCCGCGCGGCATCATCCTCGCCGGTGGCCCGGAATCCGTGCACGAAGCCAACAGCCCGCGCGCACCGCAGGCCGTGTTCGACCTCAACGTCCCGATCTTCGGCATCTGCTACGGCATGCAGACCATGGCTGAACAGCTGGGCGGCCGCGTTGCCGGTTCCGACCTGCGCGAGTTCGGTTATGCCCGCGTTGACGTCGTCGGCAAGAGCCGCATCCTCGACGGCATCGAAGACCACATCGACGCTGATGGCGTGTTCGGTCTCGACGTCTGGATGAGCCACGGCGACAAGGTCACCGAAATCCCGGACGGCTTCCACGTCCTGGCCAGCACCCCGAGCTGCCCGATCGCCGGCATGGCCGATGACACCCGTGGCTACTACGGCGTGCAGTTCCACCCGGAAGTGACCCACACCAAGCAGGGCGGCCGCATCCTGTCGCGCTTCATCCTCGACATCTGCGGCTGCGAAGCCCTGTGGACGCCGTCACACATCGCTGACGACGCCATCGCCACCATCCGCGCCCAGGTCGGCACCGACAACGTTCTGCTGGGCCTGTCCGGCGGTGTTGACTCCTCCGTGGTCGCAGCCCTGCTGCACAAGGCCATCGGCGACCAACTGACCTGCGTCTTCGTCGACAACGGTCTGCTGCGTCTGCACGAAGGCGAGCAGGTCATGGCCATGTTCGCCGAGAACATGGGCGTCAAGGTCATCCGCGCCAACGCCGAAGAGCAATTCCTGAACAACCTGGAAGGCGAGAGCGATCCAGAGAAGAAGCGCAAGATCATCGGCCGTACCTTCATCGACGTGTTCGATGCCGAATCCTGCAAGCTGGACAACATCAAGTACCTTGCCCAGGGCACCATCTACCCGGACGTGATCGAGTCGGCTGGCGCGAAAAGCGGCAAGGCTCACGTCATCAAGTCGCACCACAACGTGGGCGGCCTGCCGGAAGAAATGAACCTCAAGCTGGTCGAGCCACTGCGCGAGCTGTTCAAGGACGAAGTCCGCCGTCTGGGCCTCGAACTCGGCCTGCCGTACGACATGGTCTACCGCCACCCATTCCCGGGTCCAGGCCTTGGCGTGCGCATCCTCGGTGAAGTGAAGAAGGAATACGCCGACATCCTGCGTCGCGCCGACCACATCTTCATCGAAGAACTGCGCAAGGCCGACTGGTACCACAAGGTCAGCCAGGCATTCGTCGTCTTCCAGCCGGTCAAGTCGGTCGGTGTGGTCGGCGATGGTCGCCGCTACGCCTGGGTCGTTGCGCTGCGCGCCGTTGAAACCATCGACTTCATGACCGCTCGCTGGGCACACCTGCCTTACGAACTGCTGGAAGTCGTCAGCGGCCGTATCATCAACGAAATCGAAGGCATCTCCCGCGTGACCTACGACGTCTCGAGCAAGCCGCCTGCGACGATTGAGTGGGAATGATCCCACAGCGCTGCATGACTGCATGAAAGAACCGGCGTTGGCCGGTTTTTTTCTGCCCGCACGAGTGGCGCTTAGTCTCGCTATTGAAGGTGCCGCATTGTGTTGGCAGCAGCTCTTTGTCGGTAGCTGGAAATCGTCAAATACGGAAGACCAGTATGAAAGTCCTCACAGATGATGAGATTAACGTTGAGTACGCTCACGTAAGGGCAGTAGACGAAGGGCGTGTGGGACCAGATAGAGCAAATTATCTTGCGTTAACGGACGCTGATTTTGAACTTCTCCTGTACAGCATCTATCGAGGGCGTGCATCTGAGTTGTCGTGGTACAGCACTGCTCGCTTGATGGTCACAGGATCTGATCAAGGGCGGGATGTTTGGCTCACGAAGGATGAGCGGCCAGTTGGGCTTATTCAGTGCAAAAAGGTTAAGGCTGGTTTCACCCGGCCGGACACGCTCCGTGAGGTAATCAAGTTCCTTCTAAATGTCGTGCTTGAGCCGGCGCTTATGCCGGACCCGGCCGGTTTCCGATTTATTCTTGCCCTTGCTTCGGATCCTGCCAGCACTACAACCGATTTTTTCGATGCGCCACAGACTTGGCTAACTGCCAATGAAACAGAGCTTTTAGGTCTGGCTACCGACGTCATTAAAAAGTATGAAGCATTCTCGATGCTGAAGATCGAGGCTGTCATGCCAGGCATCAGGACGGCCCTGAAGAACCTGAAATATGAGCTTCTTAGACCAGTCGACCTCGACGCGTTACTGGAGTGCATCCCTGCTGTCCGTCAGCGGTTTTTCAAAGTTCAACTTGTCGTGGCTGTGGAGGATGCCGAGGCCATGATTGAGGCTCGGTTCGCTGCAGTTGGCTTGGTCTCAAAGAGCACACAAACATTCACCAGAGCTGATGTTGAGGAAGACATCACGCGCGGGTCGCGCGGTCTGGCCGACTGGCCTCAACTGATTTGGGGGCAGCATATAGAGCGACCAGAGTTCGACGATCTGATCCAGCGGATCAATCGGCATCCTGCAGGCTCCACGCTGGTCGTCGGAGGAGCAGGGACTGGGAAGTCAGCGCTTCTCGCTGAGCTGTATTGTGCCCTCAAAGCCCGCGGCCAGATTGTGCTAGCGATAAAGGCCGACATGCTTAGTCCTAATATTGTGAATTTCGCCGACCTCGCTCGCGATCTTGGTCTGTCAGGTGATATCGAACAGGAGCTTCTCTCGCTGGCGGTTGAAGCCCCGGTTGTGCTGATCATTGATCAGCTTGACGCTGTCAGTGAAGTGATGGACCAGAGTTCACAGCGCATGCAGGTCTTACTTCGCCTTGCGTCTCGGCTACAGGAGGCAGAGAGTCAAGAGGGCAATAAACTTCCCATTCATGTCATCGTTTCTTCGCGACCATTTGAGGCGAAGTTCGACGCTCGATTTAGGTTGCTTGATGCGGATGAGTTACTACTTACTCTTCCTCCGTTCGAGCGGATATCCACACTGCTTGGTGAGCTCGGTATCGACTCCACTGTCGTGCCGGATAGTCTCAAAGAGGCGCTGCGTACACCTTTTGCTCTCGGTATATACGTCGATCTTGCCAAATCTGGCTTGAATCCTTCGGATTTTACGGCAGCAAACTTACTTGATCGATGGCTCGACAAAAAACTACCTGTAGGGGCCGCGCGTGCTTCGTGTCTGGCGTTCTTGCGCCAGCTCGCAGCTGACATGACGCAGTATGAGAGCCTCTGGCGGCCGGCCGCTTACTATGACCCGGACTACAGCGAGATGCTGCGTTGGGCCGAGTCGATTGGCATCGTCATCCGTGAAGACGCCAGCATTGGATTCAGTCATCAGTCATGGCTCGATGATTTCCAGGCTAAGACACTCCGAACCGCACAAGAGTTGGCTGATTACGCATGGAGTCGCCAGGAAGGGTTATTTGCGCGGGGAACAGTCTTGCGCGGCCTTGAGCACATGCGAAGGGTTGATATGGCTTCCTATGAGGTGTCTATTCGCTTGTTGCTACTAAACCCCAAGACACGCAGACATTTGCGCCATCTTGTGGCCGATTATTTGGCGAGTGCTGATGATCCGAGCGTAAGTGATATTGCTTGGGTCGATTGGATGGCGCGTAACGATCATCCACTTGCGAATCGGGCATTCAGGCAGGTAGCGATAAGATGGCCGTGCTGGAGGTCAGGGGTGCTGCCGCTCCTTCCTTTTCTTCTACAGGACGAAAAGCATCGCTGGAATGCGACAATGCTGCTCGTTCGCGAAGTTGCTGAGGACTCGAGCCAAGTTATGGATCTGGTCGACCGCTATTGGTCGGATACTTCACATGACGGAGACGTGTTTAGTCTCTTTGAGCGTTCTGCTATTGCGACCGACCGTGCAATCGCCCATGTCCGTACGATCTTTAATCGAACGACGTTGGCAGATTGGGCGATATCCCATTACGCCAAGACTTTGCATGAGAACGGTAATACCCGCGTTGCTTTGGATCTCATCTCATTTTGGGCTGAGTTGCAGCCTGCGGATCGGTACAATGGCATCAAGGTTTATGGTGTTGAAAAGATTGCAGCAGCCGCACCGCTCTATTGTGCCGAACGGCTCCTGCCTTGGTTTGTCGGGGTGGCATCGCGAGAGGTTGGTGATGGGCGGCCCGGGCATCGGTATCCGCAATCGATATCTGTTCCATACGATTGGAAATATGACTCTGGCGAGGGGCATTTGACGCAGCTTCTGCGGAGTGTGCTCGAAGAGTCAGCAGTTTCTGACCCGCTAGGTGTGCGCACCTTGCTTGCTACTGTTGTTGCTGTAGAAATTGACGAGGTCCAGTCGCTAGTGGCCGATACCCTGGCGGCGAACTCGGCTGTATTTGCTGAGTATGCGCTCGCGTTTCTCCTGGCCGATCAGCGGCGTCTTCATCTAGGTAGCGACACGTTCGACGATGAAAGAAGTGTCGGCCACGTGATCTGCGGTTGGTCGTCAAGCACACTGATTGCCCAGATCACTCCCTACCTCTCTCTTGCTGATATTGAGCGGATGCGCGATTACATCGAGGCTTGGGAGCCTTGGGGGGAAGAATTACCGGAAGAGCGAGATCCTGCCCAGAGAAGGCAATTGCTCCGTTGGTCTGATGAGCGGAGGTTGCGTTTACTTGCCGAACTACCTGTGCACGTGCTGACGCCCCGTCGTCGTAGGCAAGTTGAGGAGTGGCAGGTCGAACAGCCCACGCTACAAGCAAAGCGTGGCGGTCGGAGGATGGCGCAGTTCGTTGGATCACCCATGAGCCACGATCAGATGGCGAAAGCCAGTGACGATGCGATTATCAAAATGTTCGTTGCAGTAAACGACCATACTGGCCGTCATGAGCACCCGAAACACTGGCTGAAGGGCGGTGTTACTGAGTTGTCTCGGGCTTTTGCCGCGTTTGCGAAGTCGTTTCCAGATCGTGTTCTTCGTATCATTCCGCGTTTACAACCGGGTCTGCACGAGCAGGTTACGGGCGCCGCGATTAGGGAGTTGTCGGCGGTTGAGGCAGTTGACGCTCAGACACAAAAAACTTTGATTTGGGATGCCCAATCCCGTGGCTTTTCGTCGACTAGCTTTCGCCACGATGTTGCCAGCGCCATGGAGGTACTTGCTAAACGCCTGAAAGGTCTTGAGGGTTGTGACATCGAGTTGCTCAAGGGCTGGCTGCAGCGCGACCCCAATGTGCTGGCCGCAGAAACAGTACGTCATGCCGAGTTAAACAAATCCAATCGTGAGCGGAATGAGAAACCAGATCAACGCCCTGAGGCCATGCTATTCGGCCGGGGCGGCGGGATGCATTTTCTCCCTCAGCGCAATTTCACGCTGCTGTCAGCGATCGCAGCGGGATATCTCCATCGTGACGGCGTGGATTGTGATGGTTGGCTCGCGGAGTTGGAGCTACACGTTACTCATCCTGAAGATCCCGAGGTTTGGAGTGCGATTCTAATGTTCAGGTCGCATGAACTTTGGTGGGCGGACGCGGCAAGAGTGGGCGAACTGATTGAGGCGATTTGGCGGAGGTTTCCAGCGGCGTTTGAAGATGCAGCTGTAGTCCAGTCGTTGTGGCGCCTGCGCGTTCGCATGCATACGAGCCTACAGCAGGAGATTGTCAACTTCTGGCTCGGTCATAGCGATCATAAGCTTAGGCAGATTGGTGGTGAGTTCTCTGCTGCTAGCGTGATTGTCGATAGCGCTGCTTCTGGTGGGATGGGCGAGATAGTCGAAGCGGTGATGGCCGGGAATGATATTTCTGCCAGGTCTGGCGTTTTATTTGCGGCTGCAGCGGGGTGGGGTGAACTTGATCTCGATATTCGAAGCCGCTCGCATGCCTACCTCATTTATGTCGCCAGTATTGTCAGTGGGTTCGAGGCTCATGCTCTATCTACAGCTGTAGATCGTGGCGAGCGATTACCTCCCGATGAGATGACGCGAGCTCTGCTGGCTTCTGTTGCAGTAAATATTGATCTGCTCAGAGAATCGATGGGGCTGCTGTTTGTACGCTCGCTTCAGCACCTGTTGCTTTATCCAGGCTTTGAAATGCTGGTGCTTGAAATCGCAGAGGCTGCAACTGAGCTTGCAAGTACATCGCCAGATAGGACCGTTGGAGGGTTGTACGACGGCGAATTTATAGGGCTTGTGATTGCACTTCAGCGCTCACCAATAGAGATCAAAACTCGTGCGATGACGATCTACGAGCGCCTGCTTGACGCTGAGGTTCACGGCGCAGAGGACGCTGCAGCATTTGCGCTACGCCGTTAAGGCCCAAGCCGTATCCGCTCAACCCGTCCGCTTCCTGGCCTCCCACAGCTTGGATGCGACGATATCCCAATCGGTCGCCCGATTCGATTATGGGCTGATGTTCTCCGGATTCCGGTGTTGATGTGGCAGCTTTTATCGGCGTTGCCCTGGGTAGGTGTTTCCTAGCGATATCAGCCTCAAGAGGAGTTTCCCGTATGGTATTTCTCATGGTCTCGAAATAGCAGTTGCTTTAAAAAGTTCGGTTCCAAAGGTTTATATGTGCCTATTGATAATAGAGTGGGAATGATCCCGCGTCCGGCATTGCCCGGCACGATCTAGCAAAAAATGCCCTGGAGCCCGCGTAATTGCGGGCTTTTGGCTTTTTGGGTCTGGCAAATTCTGGCAGCTTTGTGCATCGCCAGGCATCGCGTGCAGGGTGCTGCTGGGCATGTTGTTTTGCCCTCGGCTTTCGACTGGCAGCTTGTACTTTAACTAGCCCTATTCAGGTTTCTTCCTGGAACGAAACGCTGCCACTTTCATGCGATTGCCGCAGGTGGCCATGCTGCACCAGCGGCGCCGGTGCGATTTGCTCAGGTCGTGGAAGAGCAGTACGCAGTCATGCGCCTCGCATTGGCGAACGAATTCGAACTTGTCGCTCGTGACCAGCCTCACCAGGGATTCGGCCACCGGCCAGAGCAAACTCGCCGCGCTGGCATCCCTTTGGTGAACGCCGACGCGGAACTGCTGCACCTCGTTATCCCATTCCAGCTTCCTCACCGGGCGACCCGCTTCAAGCACCTGATTGATCAGCGTGAGATCGACGGGAGCGCCTTCCATTGCCGCGTTCACTACCGCCCTTGAACAGTCGCGAAGCTCACGGGCTTTCGCCAGCAGTCCGTGTGGGACTTTCTGTTCAACGAGCCTGGGCAGCTGTCCGGCCGTGTTGAGCCAGTTCGCAACGCCTTGATCGTCTGCAAGGCAGTCATGGCGTTGTTCACCTACACCGTACTCGCTGTTGATGAAATCCAGGGCAAGGTTGTCAGCCAGGAAGAGGGCGGCGGAAGAAGCGCTGGTGGAATTCATGCGGGTTGTAACTCATAAAATTTGATTGACAGGTTACCAAATTAATCCGTAACCTTCAAATCTCTACTTTAAAGGTTACTAGGAGTTATCATGACATCTTCAAAATCAATCGCAGCGGCTGGGCTCACGGCATCTCTACTTGCTGGTGGTGCGCAGGCTGCCAATGTCGACAGCACAGTTCATTACCGCTATGAGCAAGTCGGTGATGTGAAAGTGTTCTACCGTGAGGCCGGCGACCCCAAGGCACCCACCGTGTTGTTGCTCCACGGCTTCGCAGCGTCCTCATTCATGTTCCGTGATCTCATGCCCGCCTTGGCCGATCGCTATCACGTAATCGCCCCGGACTTGCCTGCGTTTGGTTTCACCGAAGCCCCGGTCAGGGGTGAGTACGCGTACACCTTTACACAACTGGCGAAGACCATCGGCCAGTTCACCGAGCAGCTCAAACTCGATAAATATGCATTGATGGTCCACGACTACGGCGCTCCTGTGGGCTGGCGCATGGCTGTTGCCCATCCTGAACGGGTGAGCGCAATTGTTTCCCAGAACGGCAATGCTTATGAGGAAGGGTTGGGCGATGGCTGGGCGCCTATTCAGCGGTATTGGAAGGAGCCGACGCCGCAGAACCGGGAGGCTGTGCTTGACTTCCCGACACCAGCCTCAATCAAATGGCAATACCTTGAAGGCGTGACCGACAAGAGCGCTGTTTCGCCAGACGGTTACACGTTGGAAGGGCTTCAGATATCGCGACCTGGCAATGCGGAAATTCAGCTGGACCTGCTGTTGGATTACGCCACGAACGTAGCGATGTATCCAACCTTTCAAAAATACTTCCGCAAGTACCAGCCGCCATTGATGGCGGTGTGGGGCCAGAACGATCCGTTCTTCCTGCCGGCCGGTGCCGAGGCCTGGAAGCGCGATCTGCCCAAGGCAGACGTTCGTTTCTATGACACTGGACATTTCGCGCTTGAAACCCACGGCAAACAGATCATTCCGGTGATTCGCGAGTTTCTGGACAATAACATCCGTTAAGACGGACGCTGCGGCGTTTTACCAAACCCGGCATATCTGACACATCTTCACTGTTATCAGGATTTTTGCCGGGAATGCCGACGGTAGTCTGTGATGTCTGCGGCTGGCTGAAAGTACCTGTGCAGGAGGCGGTGCTACCAGCCAGAAGCAAACGTCTGTGATTGAAAGCAGGCAGCTCGCGTACCGCGGCCCGCTATGACCAAATCGTTGGCGGCAATATGAATACGCCAAAAGTTCTGTAATCTCCCCGCTGGGGGCTTCTGAGTTATCGCCTCTTTTTCCTGTCCTCACCCTCTATCATCACGCCGCGACTCATCGGCCTACTGCGAAGGCGCTCATGGAACTGCATATCAGCGATGTTTCTGACTGGACGTTATTCAATGCCATCGCTGCGGTGATGGAGCGTGAGCTGGGGGGCGAGTGGGTAGTGCAAGCAGATGGGCTGGACCAGCGTTACTGGGACCTGGCGGTGGACGGTGGGGTGATTACCCTGCATCTGGAGCATTACCTGGGGATCATGCTGCTGGTCGAGAACAAGCCAGCGAACCCTGGTCTTGACGCTGAGTTGATAGCCAAGGCTAGCCGGGTGCTCAAGCCATTCCTCAACCTTGAACCACCACCGCCACCTGTTCCGACTTATAAGGTCTTGAGGCCGAAGCTGGGCTTGTTGCGTCTGATCTTCCCGGTACTGCTTCGTCAGGTTCCGTTGGCATTGATCGCGATGTGGCTGCTCTCATCCTCGTCACCCGAGGAAGAGTCGAGCAAGGCATGGGCCGGTTCACTGTTCGGCGCGCTGGTGCTGTTGCTTATGGCCTATCGGTTAGCGAAGGGTATCTATCAACGCACATCGTTGATCGTCGACCCTGCTGGCAAGGCCGTAATGGCGGGCGTCACTCGCGCTTTTCACACGCCCCAGCGCGTGGTGATCAGATGCGATTTCGCGCGCGTGCTCAGCTACCGGACCTTCATCGTCTACGAAAATGGAACGCTGCTGGTCGCCCGCCACCACGATGGCAAACAGGATCGCCAACAAGCCTGCGAACTGGCGGTCTATCTGGGCGTATCTGCTTACCACGAAAGCCGGTCCAGAGGCCGGCAAAAAATCAAGGCGCCCGCCTGAGGGCCCAGTCGCAGCATGCCATCGGTAAGCATCACTGATTGCTGGTTTACGCACTAGCCACTGCTGATGCAACCCCGAAGGATTATGAATGGCTGAGGCGAGTCGAGGTGCGAGTCTGAGAGCAAATGCTGCCTTCGTTTCTCAGGAAACCAGGGCAGTAATCGTCAATCGTTCTTATCTTTCCCCAACGGCAGGTGTATCGTATTCGCCCCTCGCATCCTGCACCGGATGCCGCCCGCATTCGTTTTTGAGGTTCTGCCGTTTATGTCTTTCACCCGTCGCCAAATCCTCGGTGGTATCGCCGGTCTTGCCGTGGTTGGCCTTGGCGCGGGCGGTGCTTCGCGTTACTGGATGGGGCGTCGGGCTTCGGAGGCAGGTTCAGACTTTGTGCTGATCGCCGCTCCACTGGATGTTGAGCTGGTTCCGGGTCACAAGACCCCGGCATGGGCGTTTGGCGGTTCTGCGCCAGGGACCGAGTTGCGAGTGCGTCAGGGTGAGTGGCTGCGGTTGCGCTTTATCAACCAATTGCCGGTTGAGACGACTATTCACTGGCATGGCATTCGGTTGCCGCTGGAGATGGACGGCGTGCCGTATGTGTCGCAATTGCCGGTCAAGCCGGGCGAATATTTTGATTACAAATTCCGCGTGCCGGACGCCGGCAGCTATTGGTATCACCCACACGTCAGCAGCAGCGAAGAGCTGGGGCGCGGGCTGGTCGGGCCATTGATCGTTGAAGAGCGCGAGCCCACCGGTTTTCTGCACGAACGCACCGTCAGCCTGAAAAGCTGGCACGTGGATGAACAGGGTGCTTTTACCGAGTTCAGCGTGCTGCGCGAAGCCGCGCGTGAAGGCACTGCAGGGCGGCTTTCAACGCTCAACGGTGTGCCGCAGGCGGTCATCGAGCTGCCAGCCGGGCAGATCACCCGGGTGCGTCTGCTTAACCTCGACAATACCGTGACCTATCGACTCAACCTGCCTGACGCTGAGGCGCAGATCTATGCGCTGGACGGCAACCCGGTCGCGCCACGTCCGTTTGGCGACGAATACTGGCTTGGTCCTGGGATGCGCATCTGTCTGGCAATCAAGGCGCCAGCGGCTGGCGAAGAGATCGCACTGCGCAATGGGCCGGTCCGGCTGGGGACCTTCCGCTCGGTCGCCAATAATGACGCGCCGGGTCAATGGCCGCCCGAGCTGCCAGCCAATCCCGTCGCCGAACCGGATCTGGCAAGCGCCGAAAAGATCAATTTCAACTTTGAATGGGTAGGCTCCGTATCAGTCAACGCCGACAACGGCAAGCCACCCAGCCTGTGGCAGATCAATGGCGAAGCCTGGGACATTACCGACAAGACCTGTGCCGATCGTCCTATCGCCAAATTGCAGTTGGGCAAGAGTTACATATTCGAACTGAAAAACATGACCCAGTATCAGCACCCGATTCACCTGCATGGCATGAGTTTCAAGGTGATCGCGTCCAATCGTCGCAAGATCACGCCTTATTTTACTGATACCTTTCTTCTGGGTCGTAATGAGCGGGCGCGGGTGGCGCTGGTGGCGGATAACCCTGGCGTGTGGATGTTTCACTGCCACGTGATCGACCACATGGAAACCGGCCTCATGGCTGCGATTGAGGTGTCCTGATGAGGCAGCCGCAGATCATTGACCGCAGCCGCGACCAGGACTTCATGCGTGAAGCGCTGGGGCTCGCCGCGCAGGGCGCGCTGCTGGGCGAGGTGCCGGTCGGTGCAGTCGTGGTGCAGAATGGCGAGATTATCGGGCGCGGTTACAATTGCCCGATCAGTGGCAGCGATCCCAGCGCCCATGCCGAAATGGTCGCCATTCGCGACGCCGCAAAGACCCTGGACAATTATCGCCTGCCGGGCAGTACGCTCTATGTCACGCTGGAGCCGTGCAGCATGTGCGCGGGTTTGATCGTTCACTCTCGAGTAACGCGTGTGGTGTACGGCGCGCTTGAGCCCAAGGCGGGTATCGTTCAGAGCCAGGGTCAGTTTTTCAGCCAGGGCTTTCTCAATCACCGCGTATTGGTGGAAGGCGGCGTACTGGGCGAGGAGTGCGGGGCGATGCTGAGCGAGTTCTTCAGAATGCGTCGAGCGGCAAAGGATGCAGGCAAAGGTCAGGGCGACGCCTAGAGCGCAGGCGCTTCCTGACTGCTGCCGTTGGACGGGGCTGGCGGTGCTGGTGAGGCGGGTGGTTGTGTCTTGTCGACACCGGGCACGTGCAGGTTACCATCAGCGACCTGACTGCCCTCAAGCTGAGGCTGTGTGACCCAGGTCAGAATGTCGTAATAGCGGCGGATGTTGGCAACAAAGTGCACAGGTTCGCCGCCACGGGCATATCCATAACGAGTCTTGCTGTACCACTTCTTCTGCGCAAGGCGCGGCAGCATTTTTTTAACGTCGAGCCATTTATTGGGATTCAGGCCCTCGTTTTCTGCAAGTTTGCGTGCGTCCTCGAGATGGCCACTGCCAACGTTGTAGGACGCGAGCGCAAGCCATGTACGATCGGGCTCTTCTATCTTCTCGTCCAACTGATCCTTTACGTAAGCAAAATACTTGGCACCACCCTGAATGCTTTGCTTGGCGTCCAGACGGTTGGTCACGCCCATGGCTTGCGCTGTGTTCTGGGTCAGCATCATCAGTCCGCGAACGCCAGTCTTTGAAGTGACGGCAGGCTGCCACATGGATTCCTGATAGCCGATTGCGGCCAGCAGCCGCCAGTCAACCTGCTCTTTCTTGGCGAATGTCTGGAAGTGCTTTTCGTATTTGGGCAGGCGTTCCTGCAAATGCTGGGCGAAGGTATAGGCGCCCACATAGCCCAGAACATCGACATGACCGTAGTACCGGTCCTTGAGGCGCTGCAGCGTGCCATTCTTTTCGACCTTGTCGAGATAGGCATTGATTTCGTTGAGCAGGCTGTTGTCTTCGCCCGGTCCCACGGCCCAGCGCTGCTCGCGGGCTTCGCCCAGATCGAACGCGACCCGCACATTAGGAAAATACACCTGGTTCATGGCAAGTTCGTTGGAATCGACCAGCGTCAGGTCGATCTGCCCTTCATCGACCATGCGCAGCAGGTCGACGACCTCGACCGCATCGGATTCTTCGTACTCAATGCCCGGAGTCTGCACCTTCAGCGCCGCAAGCTGCTCGGCATGACTGCTGCCTTTAAGCACGACGATGCGCTTGCCCACCAGATCGCCAGGGTCGGTGGGGCGTGACTGGCCGTTGCGGTAGACGACTTGTGGGGTGACTTCCAGATAGGCATGAGAGAAACGCGCCTGCTGCCGGCGCTTCTCGGTATCGATAAGGCCTGCAGCGCCGAGCACCGGGCCGCCTGGCTTGTTCATCTGGTCGAACAGATCGTCAAGGTTGTCAGCGGTCTCGATTTTCAGTTCGACGCCCAGATCCTCCGCAAACCGCTTGACCAGCTCGTACTCGAAGCCGGTTTCACCGTTGCGGTCCTGGAAATAAGTCGCCGGGCTGTTACGAGTGACCACGCGCAGCACGCCATCCTCCTTTACTCGCTCCAGTGTGTTGGGTTTGTCCACACAGGCGCTGAGCATCAGGAAGAGTCCGGTTGCGATGAGCCATTTGGCACAACGAGGGCGGAAGTCTGATTGGAAGAACATCCGTGCAGTATACGCAAAGCGCACCGGGCGCCATATCTCGACAGTGAGGCTTGCGTCTGATAGGTGATGCCGTTTTGGCATATTTATTTCGCTTTTAAGGTCGGGGCGACGTTCGGGCGCATCAGATGCACCCGTTTTGAGTGCTCAAAGGTCCGCTTTAGGCTAGAATGCGTGGCCTCAAAGCACACCCCCTTCCCGAGGCTGTCCCGAAGATGTTGATCCTGCGCGGTGCTCCTGCCCTTTCTGCCTTCCGCCACAGCAAATTACTAGAACAACTGAAACAAAAAGTTTCAGCTGTCAGTGGCTTGTACGCTGAATTCGCTCACTTCGCCGACGTCACCGACGTTCTGACCGGCGAAGAACAGCAGGTTCTCGACCGACTCCTGAAGTACGGCCCGAGTGTGCCGGTTCAAGAGCCGAGCGGCCGTCTGTTTCTGGTCTTGCCGCGGTTTGGCACTATTTCGCCCTGGTCGAGCAAGGCCAGTGACATCGCCCGCAATTGCGGCCTGGCCAAGATTCAGCGCATCGAGCGCGGGATAGCCTTTTATGTGGCGGGTCAGTTCAGCGATGCTGACGCTCAGCTTATTGCCGATGGGCTGCACGACCGCATGACTCAATTGGTCCTGAGCGACCACGAACAGGCCGCCGGTCTTTTCAGTCACGCCCAGCCCAAGCCGCTGACCGCTATCGACATCCTGAGTGGCGGTCGCGCTGCGCTGGAAAAAGCCAACGTCGAACTGGGTCTGGCTTTGGCTGAAGACGAGATCGACTATCTGGTGACCAGCTTCAATGGTCTGGGTCGCAACCCTCATGACATCGAACTGATGATGTTCGCGCAGGCGAACTCCGAGCACTGCCGCCACAAGATCTTCAACGCGAGTTGGGATATTGATGGTGAAAGTCAGGAAAAAAGCCTGTTCGGCATGATCAAGAACACCTATCAGATGCACAGTGAAGGCGTGCTGTCCGCTTACAAGGACAACGCCTCGGTGATCGTCGGCAGCGTCGCCGGCCGCTTCTTCCCGGATCCTGAAACCCGTCAGTACGGCGCGGTGCAGGAACCTGTGCACATTCTGATGAAGGTCGAGACTCACAACCATCCGACTGCCATTGCTCCGTTCCCGGGCGCATCAACTGGCTCTGGTGGCGAGATCCGCGACGAGGGTGCTACCGGTCGTGGTGCCAAGCCAAAGGCTGGCCTGACCGGTTTCACCGTTTCCAACCTGCAGATTCCAGGTTTCGTGCAGCCGTGGGAAGTCCCTTACGGCAAGCCGGACCGCATCGTTACTGCGCTGGACATCATGATTGAAGGCCCGCTGGGCGGCGCTGCGTTCAACAACGAATTCGGTCGTCCGGCGCTGACCGGCTACTTCCGTACCTTTGAACAGTCGATCACCACACCGCACGGCGTCGAAGTCCGTGGTTACCACAAGCCGATCATGCTGGCTGGCGGTATGGGCAACATTCGCGAAGATCACGTCCAGAAGGGCGAGATTACTGTCGGCTCCAAGCTGATCGTGCTGGGTGGCCCGGCGATGCTGATTGGTCTGGGTGGCGGTGCGGCGTCTTCGATGGCAACCGGCACCAGCTCGGCTGATCTGGATTTTGCTTCGGTACAGCGCGAAAACCCGGAAATGGAGCGTCGTTGCCAGGAAGTCATCGACCGTTGCTGGCAGTTGGGTGATCGCAATCCGATCAGCTTCATTCACGATGTCGGCGCTGGCGGTCTCTCCAACGCCTTCCCTGAGCTGGTCAACGACGGTGGTCGTGGCGGTCGTTTCGAACTGCGCAACGTGCCTAACGACGAGCCGGGCATGGCCCCGCTGGAAATCTGGAGCAACGAGTCCCAGGAACGTTACGTGCTGGCCGTTGGCGTTGAAGATTTTGACCGTTTCAAGGCCATCTGTGAGCGCGAGCGTTGCCCGTTCGCCGTCGTCGGCGAAGCCACTGCCGAGCCGCAACTGACCGTCACCGACAGCCATTTCGGCAACAGCCCGGTCGACATGCCGCTTGAAGTCTTGCTTGGCAAGGCGCCGCGCATGCACCGTTCGGTCGAGCGTGAAGACGAAATCGGTGACGATTTCGACCCAAGCACGCTGGATATAGAAGAAAGCGTTCAGCGCGTGCTGCGTCATCCGGCGGTCGCCAGCAAAAGCTTCCTGATCACCATCGGTGACCGCAGCATCACCGGCCTGGTGGCGCGTGATCAGATGGTGGGTCCATGGCAGGTGCCAGTGGCTGACTGTGCTGTGACGGCAACCAGTTTTGACGTGAATACCGGCGAAGCGATGGCCATGGGCGAGCGCACGCCGCTTGCGCTGCTGGACGCTCCGGCTTCCGGCCGTATGGCCATCGGCGAAACCCTGACCAACATCGCGGCCTCGCGCATTGCCAGGCTGTCCGACATAAAATTGTCGGCCAACTGGATGTCGGCTGCTGGTCACCCCGGTGAAGATGCCCGCCTTTATGACACCGTGAAAGCGGTCGGCATGGAGCTGTGCCCTGAACTCGGTATCACCATTCCGGTGGGCAAGGACTCCATGTCCATGAAAACCCGCTGGAGTGATGAGGGCACCGAGAAGAGCGTGACCTCGCCGCTGTCGCTGATCGTGACCGGCTTTGCACCGGTCGTCGACATTCGTCAGACACTGACCCCTGAGTTGCGTATGGATAAAGGCATCACTGACCTTATCCTGATCGACCTGGGCCGTGGCCAGAACCGTATGGGCGCGTCCATTCTTGCCCAGACGCATGGCAAGCTGGGTCGTGTTGCGCCCGACGTTGACGATCCCGAAGACCTCAAGGCGTTCTTCGCCGTCGTCCAGGGCCTTAACGCCGACGGCCACATCCTGTCGTATCACGACCGTTCCGACGGTGGTCTGCTGGTCAGCACGCTGGAAATGGCCTTCGCCGGTCATTGCGGTCTGAACCTGCACCTCGACGGTCTGGCTGACAACGCATCCGAGCTGAGCGCTATTCTGTTCAACGAAGAGCTTGGAGCAGTGATCCAGGTTCGTCAGGACTCCACGCCGCTGGTGCTGGCACAGTTCAGCGCTGCTGGTCTTGCAGATTGCGTCGCGGTCATCGGCCAGCCGGTCAACAACGATCAAGTCTCGATCAGCTTTGGTGGCGAGCCTGTGTTCACCGGTCAGCGTCGTCTGCTGCAGCGGCAGTGGGCCGAAACCAGCTACCAGATCCAGCGTCTGCGTGACAACGCCGAGTGCGCCGATCAGGAATTCGACGCGCTTCTGGAAGAAGACAACCCGGGCCTGACCGTCAAGCTGGGCTTCGACGTCAACGATGACATTGCTGCGCCTTACATCAAAACCGGTGTACGTCCTCAGGTGGCTGTGCTGCGTGAGCAGGGCGTCAACGGGCAGGTCGAAATGGCGGCTGCGTTCGATCGTGCCGGTTTCAACGCGATTGACGTGCACATGAGTGACATCCTGGCGGGCCGTGTCGACCTGAACGACTTCAAGGGCATGGTCGCTTGTGGTGGCTTCTCATACGGTGACGTGCTGGGTGCCGGTGAAGGCTGGGCCAAGTCGGCCCTGTTCAACAGCCGCGCCCGCGATGCGTTCCAGGGTTTCTTCGAGCGCACCGACAGCTTCACGCTGGGTGTCTGCAATGGTTGCCAGATGTTGTCCAACCTGCACGAATTGATCCCGGGCAGCGAGTTCTGGCCGCACTTCGTGCGTAACCGGTCCGAGCAGTTCGAAGCGCGCGTTGCAATGGTCCAGATCCAGGAGTCCCCGTCGATTTTCCTGCAGGGCATGGCCGGTTCGCGTATGCCGATCGCCATTGCCCACGGTGAAGGTCACGCGGAATTCCGTAACGCCGACGCACTGCTTGAGGCTGATGTCTCGGGCACTGTGGCGCTGCGTTTCGTGGACAGCCATGGCAAGGTCACTGAAGCTTATCCGGCGAACCCGAACGGCTCGCCGCGGGGCATCGGCGGTCTGACTACGCTCGATGGTCGCGTCACCATCATGATGCCGCACCCTGAGCGCGTGTTCCGTGCGGTTCAGAACTCCTGGCGTCCTGAAGAGTGGAACGAGGACGGTGCCTGGATGCGCATGTTCCGCAATGCGCGGGCATGGGTTAACTGAGTCGGATGTACAAGCTCGCTTTCTTCGTGCCGTCGAGCCATGTGGATCAGGTCAGAAGCGCCGTTTTTGCTGCTGGGGCAGGGCAGATCGGCGCTTACGACCAGTGTTCATGGCAAGTGCTCGGCCAGGGTCAGTTCCGCCCGCTGGATGGCAGTCAGCCATTTCTCGGGCAGGGCGGCGTGGTTGAGCAGGTGGAGGAATGGAAAGTCGAGATGGTCGTTGCCGATGAGCTGATACATCAGGCAGTGGTGGCTCTCAAGCAGAGCCACCCTTACGAAACGCCGGCTTATGAAGTGTGGCGCCTGGAAGACTTCTAGTTCGCTTGCGGTAACTGTGTGTGGCGTTTTGCGTCAGCCATGCAGGCAACTGCATCCAGCCCCAGCAATACTTCGGATGCTGACCCCCGGCATTCGTGAGCAAACGGCACACCGCCCGGCTCGCTCCCCCGATTTGACTGCTTCAGGGTCTGATCTCGATCATCGTCCCGTCCTTGACCAAATCCCAGACCTCGCGCATGTCATTGTTTTTCATGGCGATGCAGCCGTTGGTCCAGTCCAGCGTGTGGAAGTACCACTCCGGATATTCCTCATCAAGCGGCGTGCCATGAATCATGATCATGCTGCCCGGCTTCACGCCCTCTTTGCGAGCACGTTCCGAGTCGGTCACGTTCGGGTAGGAGATATGCATCGACAGGTTGTAGTTGGTGCTGTTCTTGCGCCAGTCCAGCCAGTAGAAGCCTTCAGGCGTACGCTGGTCGCCTTCCTGAACTTTGGTGCCCTTGGGGTTCTTGCCCAATGAAATTCGATACGTCTTCAAGGCTTCACCGCCACTGATCAACTGCAACTGACGTGCTGACTTGAGCACCAGTACCTTGTCGATTTTCTTGCTGGCAATGCTTTCGGTATTGATGACCTTGTTGTTGATGATCTTCTGTTCGCTGCCTTTGGGCAGGATGGTTTGGGTAAATGCAGCTTCTGACAGCGGCACGAACGACATCACAACGAAAGCGAGCAACCAGCGCATTACCGTATCCCTGAAGGCCCTTTGAGAGGGCCGATCTTGAGTGCAATCCAGAATTTAAGTGTCGAGCAGCGGGCGCGAAGGGGGCAGAGCACTGGTATGCACCGGGTATACCTGCTGACGCCGATCTGCGAAGAAGTATTCTAGGGTACGCCCGACCGTCATGAAAGCCAGGTCCGACCACGGAATGTCAGCTTCGTCGAATAGCTGGACTTCCAGGCTTTCGATGCCCGGTGCAAAATCATCGGTGGCCAGTTCGCCCCGATAGAAGACGTGCACCTGATTGATGTGCGGCACATCGATCAAAGCATAGAGCTGCAGTTCGCCCAGGGTTGCACACGCTTCTTCGACGGTCTCACGACGTGCGGCCTGTTCGATGGTCTCACCGTTTTCCATGAAGCCTGCCGGCAGCGTCCAGAAGCCCAGGCGCGGCTCGATGGCGCGCCGGCACAGCAACACCTTATCGCCGCGGGTCACCAGGCAGCCTGCCACGATGTTCGGGTTCTGGTAGTGAATGGTGTGGCAATGCTCGCAGACGTAACGCAGACGGCTGTCGCCTTCCGGGATGGTCTGGATAACCGGGTTGCCGCACTGGCTACAAAATTTCATGGGCTCAGTCGTTAGTGGATGCAGGCGCTATCTTGGCCTGTCGCGACGTTGATGAGCAAGCGCCTCTGTCGTATGACTTTGTCCTGCAAGGGGTTGGGCGCGTCGCTGCTTTGGTGCATGATGCCAGACAGGCAACAGATCGAGATTCCCCATGCTGGATGAGCTACTTCGCCGTGTAGTCAGTCATACGCCAGATACCCTCGAAACGGATCGAGCATTTCCCGAGGCTGCGGTGCTGGTGCCTGTCACGCGCAGTCATGAACCCGAATTGATCCTCACACTGCGCGCCAGCGGTTTGTCGACCCATGGCGGTGAGGTTGCGTTCCCGGGCGGCAGACGCGATCCCGAAGACCCTGACCTGATCTTTACGGCCTTGCGCGAAGCTGAAGAGGAGATAGGCCTGCCGCCGGGTCTTGTCGAAGTGATTGGCCCGTTGAGCCCGTTGATTTCCAAACACGGTATCAAGGTCACGCCGTACGTGGGGGTAATCCCCGATTTTGTCGAGTACCGACCGAACGATGCTGAAATCGCCGCGGTGTTCAGTGTGCCGCTGGAGTTCTTCCGTCAGGACACTCGCGAGCACACCCACCGCATCGATTACGAAGGGCGAAGCTGGTACGTGCCCAGCTATCGGTATGGCGGGTACAAGATCTGGGGGCTGACGGCGATCATGATCGTCGAGTTGGTCAATGTGCTGTACGACACCAAAATCAGCCTGCATCATCCTCCTGAACGTTCCACCAGTTGAGCGTCCAGCCTCTCACGAGTCACTTATAACGATCCGCGCCCAAGAGCGCGGCCTGCCAGAGGAAGCTGCATGAAATATCGCCTGGGGGACTCCCGCGTCCAGACTGACCCGCTGAGCTGGGTCGCGCCCAATGCGGTCCTGATCGGCAAAGTCAGGATCGAGGCCGGTGCCAGCGTCTGGTTCAACGTGGTGCTGCGAGGCGACAACGAGCTGATCCATATAGGCGAGAACAGTAACGTGCAGGACGGCACGGTCATGCATACCGACATGGGCTCGCCGCTGGAAATAGGCAAAGGCGTTACCATCGGCCACAACGCCATGCTGCACGGCTGTAGCGTTGATGATTTCAGCCTGATCGGGATCAACGCGGTGATTCTGAACGGGGCGAAGATCGGCAAGTACTGCATTATCGGCGCCAATTCACTGATCGGCGAAGGCAAAGTCATCCCCGATGGTTCACTGGTGATGGGCTCGCCGGGTAAAGTGGTACGCGAGCTGACTGACGTCCAAAAGAAAATGCTGGAGGCCAGCGCGGCTCACTACGTCCATAATGCACAGCGTTATGCACGTGACCTGAAAGAGCAGGAAGAATGATGAGCAGCGATCCCGTTACAGAAAAGCCTGTCCGTTCGCCTTGCGTCAGCATTTGTGCACTGGATGAGGCAGATATCTGCACCGGGTGCCAGCGTACGGTCAGCGAAATCACCCTGTGGAGCCGCATGAGCAACGAAGAGCGCCGTGTGGTTCTTGGCCTGTGCGACGAACGAGCCCGTGCCAGCGGAATGTTGTGGACAGTGGGAAGCAAGTCCTGACCTCCCACTGATAGCGCATCGGGACGCGCTGTCCTGCTCGTGAAGACCGACCTGGAGACGGAACATACCGAACAGCGTGCCGCCAGCTCTTCAGGACTGACCTCGGCTTTCCCGGCTGCTACCATGGGTGTCCGTTTTTCCAGGCTGTAATCCCTCATGCTTTTCCTGATCGCCTATATCAGCAGTGTGGTGCTGATCAACTTCGCCTTTTCCAGTGCGCCGCATCTGGACGTCATCTGGTCCGCGTGGGGTGGCTTGGTGTTCGTGCTGCGCGATATGGTGCAAATCCGCTTCGGCCATGGCGCAATCATCGCCATGCTGGTGGCGCTGGTGCTGTCCTATATCACCAGCGACCCTACCATCGCCCTGGCCAGCGCCACGGCGTTCGCTGTGTCCGAGTGCATTGACTGGCTGGTATTCAGCATCACCAAGCGTCCGTTGCGCGACCGCTTGTGGATCAGCTCTGCGCTGAGCATTCCACTGGATACCTTTATCTTCTTCGGGATGATCGATGCGCTCACTGCACCTGTCGTGCTGACCGCATTGGCTTCCAAATTCGCCGGTGTAACGGTGGTGTGGATGATCATGGCCTGGCGTGCGCGCAACAAAGCCTGTCCGGGCTGAGCCCCAAATGCTCGGGGCTTCGTGGTAAATTGCGCGCCTTTCTCCAACGCGGCTGTTCGCATACGGCGAGCGGCCCTTGAAATCTGCTCCACGAGGACCTGAGATGACTCAAATCGGAACTCCACTGTCGCCTACCGCGACGCGTGTATTGTTTTGCGGCAGCGGCGAACTGGGCAAGGAAGTCGTGATCGAGCTGCAACGTCTGGGCGTCGAAGTCATCGCGGTAGACCGTTACGCAAACGCCCCGGCCATGCAGGTTGCACATCGCAGCCACGTCATCAATATGCTTGACGGTGCAGCGTTGCGTGCAGTGATCGAGGCCGAGAAGCCTCATTTCATCGTGCCGGAAATCGAAGCCATTGCCACGGCGACTCTGGTTGAGCTGGAGGCCGAAGGCTTTACTGTTGTTCCTACTGCGCGTGCCGCTCAGTTGACCATGAACCGTGAAGGCATTCGCCGTCTGGCAGCAGAAGAGTTGAAACTGCCGACATCGCCTTATCACTTTGCCGACACCTTCGAGGCGTACAGCAAAGCCGTAGAGGACCTCGGCTTCCCGTGTGTGGTCAAACCGGTCATGAGTTCATCGGGCAAGGGTCAAAGCCTGCTCAAGAGCACCGATGACGTCCAGAAAGCCTGGGACTACGCTCAGGAAGGCGGCCGCGCGGGTAAAGGTCGCGTCATCATCGAAGGCTTCATCGACTTCGATTATGAAATCACACTGTTGACCGTGCGCCATATTGGCGGCACCACATTCTGCGCGCCTGTCGGTCACCGTCAGGAGAAGGGCGATTACCAGGAATCCTGGCAGCCACAGGCAATGAGCCCGGCTGCGCTGGCCGAGTCCGAGCGCGTCGCCAAGGCAGTAACCGAGGCGCTGGGCGGTCGCGGGATGTTTGGCGTCGAGTTGTTCATCAAGGGTGATCAGGTGTGGTTCAGCGAAGTCTCGCCTCGTCCGCATGACACCGGTCTGGTCACACTGATCTCTCAGGACCTTTCGCAGTTCGCACTGCATGCTCGCGCTATTCTGGGGCTGCCGATTCCATTGATTCGTCAGTTCGGTCCGTCGGCGTCGGCGGTGATTCTGGTTGAGGGGCAGTCCACGCAGACGGCTTTCGCCAATCTGGGTGCTGCACTGGCAGAGCCTGATACTGCACTGCGCCTGTTCGGCAAGCCGCAAGTCAATGGTCAGCGTCGCATGGGTGTTGCCCTGGCTCGCGACGAATCTGTTGATGCTGCCCGCGCCAAGGCCACTCGCGCTTCGCAAGCGGTCAAGGTCGAGCTTTAAGCGTCTGCATGAGCGTGCCAGCCAAAGCGTCGCGCCTTGGCTGGCCGTTTTGCTTTACAGCTCGTTATTGCGTGTTTCTTTCAGGCACAGTACGGCCAGCAGGCTGATCAGTGCTGCTGCCGAAACGTAGCCTCCCACCCAACTCAAGCCGCCCATCGCCACCAGTTTCTGGGCGAAGAAGGGCGCAACCGAAGCACCCACGATCCCGCCCAGGTTATAAGCGGCCGATGCGCCGGTGTAGCGCACCTGCGTCGGGAACAGTTCGGGCAGCAACGCACCCATCGGTGCAAACGTGATGCCCATCAAGAACAGCTCTATGCACAGAAACAGCGCCACGCCCCAGGTAGTGCCGTGTGTCAGCAGAGGTTCCATTGCAAAACCTGACAAAATCGCCAGCACCCCGCCGACAATCAGCACCGGCTTGCGCCCGAAGCGATCGCTTGCCAGTGCAGATAACGGCGTTGCTGCGGCCATGAACAACACCGCAAAGCACAGCAGGCCGAGGAAGGTTTCACGCGTATAACCCAGTGTGGACACACCGTAGCTCAGCGAAAACACGGTCGAAATGTAAAACAGCGCATAGCACACCACCATTGAGGCGGCACCCAGCAGCATCGGCTTCCAGTGCTGACTGAAGGTTTCGACAATCGGCATGCTGACCCGCTTGTGATGGGCCATCGCCTTGGCGAAAACCGGTGTTTCCTCAAGCTTCAGGCGTACGTAAAGCCCGACCATGACCAGCAGCGCGCTGAGCAGAAACGGAATCCGCCAGCCCCAGGCACGGAATTGCTCGTCGGTCAGGGTCATTGCCAAGGTCAAAAACAGCCCGTTGGCCGCCAGAAAGCCAATTGACGGACCTAATTGTGGGAACATGCCAAACCAGGCTCGCTTGCCCTTGGGGGCGTTTTCAGTGGCCAGCAAGGCCGCACCACCCCATTCCCCACCCAGGCCCAGCCCTTGGCCGAAGCGCAAAACGCACAGCAGTATGGGTGCCCAGGCCCCGATAGTGGCGTAGCCGGGCAGCACGCCGATCAGGGTGGTGCAGATACCCATCAAGAGCAAAGATGCGACCAATGTGGATTTTCGGCCGACCCGATCGCCAAAATGGCCGAACAGCGCCGAGCCCAACGGCCGTGCAAGAAACGCGATCCCGAACGTCAGAAACGACGACAGCATCTGTGCGGTGCCTGACGTCTGCGGGAAGAACACTGGTCCGATCACTAGTGCAGCAGCGGTGGCGTAGACGTAGAAATCGTAGAACTCAATGGCAGTGCCAATGAAGCTTGCCGTGGCAACGCGGGTTGCCGAATTGACGGGAGCGGCAGGCGCGGCGTCGTCTTCGTTGAAGGTTGAAGTGCTGGTCATGCGAGGGTTCCCTGACAGTCGTCTTGTCGGTCAGTGCTTGTCACACTGCGACAGGTTTCATTATTGTGATTTACGAATGCAGCGCTGAGCAGCGTAGCCCGGTTGGGCAGGAGGGCAATGGCATCGCTCGGGATAGGGGCGAAGGCCATTGGGTGGTATGAGTCGTTCAGGCTGACGAACTGGCCGTTGGCGCTCTGTGCGGGTAGCACGCGCAACGGCTGGGCTGGGTAAGCGTTCTGATTATAGGAAGGGCGCGCGCGCTGAAACAAGTGGTAACAGCGCTTGGCGTTTTATTTGAAGACCCGGCTGGGGGCGTTTTGCCACATGGCTACGCGGGTAACCCGGTTGTCTTCGGTTTCGAGAATTTCCAGTCGATACGGACCGATCTTCAGGCATACCGGTGCGTCAGGGATGGTTTCCAGCGCTTCGGTCACCAGCCCGTTGAGTGTCTTGGGTCCATCGGAAGGCAAATGCCAGCCCAGGCTCTTGTTCAAGTCGCGAATGGAGGCGGCGCCTTCCACTTCCAGACGGCCGTCTTCCTGGCGCTTTACGTGCGGGTTATCCAGGCTCTGCTCGTTCTCGAACTCACCGACGATTTCTTCCAGAATATCCTCGAGGGTCACAATACCCAGTACTTCGCCGTACTCGTCGACCACCACGCCCAATCGGCGCTGCTGCTTGTGGAAGTTCAGCAGTTGCAGTTGCAGGGGCGTGCTTTCAGGCACGAAATAAGGTTCGTAGCAGACCGCCAGCAGTTGCTCCTTGGTGAGCGTGGCCTTGGGCAGCAAGTAGCTGATGTCACGGGTGTTGATTACACCCTGCACTTGATTGATGTCGTTGTGGTAGACCGGCAGGCGTGTATGACGCGAAATGATCAGACGTTCGATGATCAGTTCGATAGGGTCGTCGATATTGACGCCATCGACTTCGCTGCGTGGGATCAGGATGTCGTTGACGGTAATGCTGTCCAGCGCGCGGATACCTGAAAGCACATTGGCACGAGGGTGGTGTTCCTGCACGCCATCGTGACGGGCGTGCTGCACCGGATTGTTGGCGGACTCCGAAGCATGTTCCGCAGTGCCGCGCTTCATGAGCGGGCTTAGCAGCAGTTTGGCAAGGCCGTTGAAAATACAGGTCAGCGGCCAGATGAGCTTCATCGGGACCCGCAACGTCCCGTTGCCAAGCAGGACGGTCGCCACCGCGTAACGATGCCCCAGGCGGCGTGGCATGTATTCGGCGAACACCAGCATGACGCTGGCGGTGCCCAGCCAGGCGGCAGTCGGGCCGTTGTACAGCCAGTAGCTGGTCGCGAGAAACGTGGCGATGATTGTGATCAGCACCCTGATCAGCGTATTGCACAGAATCAGGCTGTTGATATTGAAGGCCAGCTCGGGCATTCGCTCGGTTTGCGCAGGATCAGCAACTGCGCGTAGTGCCCGGAGTTGCTGATGCGCGGTCTCGACAGCTGTCAGCAGCGCGGACCAGAGTATCAACAGCGCCAGAACACCGAGCAGCGGTCCGATGGGCAGGTTATCCATGATCGTCGCCCGTCAGATATGCAGAATGAATTCGCGTACCAGCTTGCTGCCGAAATAGGCCAGCATCAGCAGGCAAAAGCCGCCCAGCGTCCAGCGAATGGCCTTGTGCCCGCGCCATCCCAGGCGGTTGCGCCCCCAAAGCAGAACACTGAACACCACCCACGCAAGGCAGGCGAGCAGGGTTTTATGCACTAGGTGCTGGGCGAACAGGTTCTCTACAAACAGCCAGCCCGAGAGCAGCGACAGCGACAGCAGGGTCCAGCCTGCCCACAGAAAACCGAACAGCAGGCTCTCCATGGTCTGCAGTGGTGGGAAGTTTTTGATCAGTCCGGCGGGGTGCTTGTTCTTTAGCTGGTGATCCTGCAGCAACAGCAGCAATGCCTGAAAAGCGGCAATGGTAAACATGCCGTATGCCAGCAGCGACAATAGAATGTGGCTGAGGATGCCGGGTTCTTCCATGATCGGCTGCACCGTACCGCTTGGCGCGAACTGCGCCAGCAGTACAGTGACCATGCCCAGAGGGAACAGCAGGACCAGAAGATTTTCTACCGGGATGCGGGCGGTGGCGATCAGCGTCACGAAAATCACCGACGCGGCGATCAGGCTCGCTGAGTTGAAGAAGTCTAGACCGAGACCGGCAGGTCGCGCCAACTGTGAAAAAAGACCGATGGCGTGGGCGATAACCGCGAGCGTGCCGAGCAGGCAAAGCAGCCTTTTATCGGGCTTGGCTGTCTGGCTCAGGCGAAGACCCTGATAGACGGTCGCAGCGGCGTAAAGGCTGGCGGCGGCGAGGCTGGGGAGCAGGCTGGGTGGCAAAGGGAACATAGATCCTGATGGACGGGCCTGAAAAGACGCTGAGTTTGGCATAGAACCCACAAATCACGAAAGACCACAGAAGCAGTCTGCATGGTGTCCGTGCGACAGAGTCTTCGCTATAATCCGCGACCTGCTCAAGCCGCAGGCTCGCCGAGCGCCATTTCTGCATCACGGGCCGGGCCGCATCAACCGGGGTTCGACGAGAGCCTGAAAGGATCGCGCATGTTTGAAAATCTGACTGACCGCCTCTCGCAGACGCTTCGCCACGTGACTGGCAAGGCCAAGCTGAACGAGGACAACATCAAAGATACCTTGCGCGAAGTGCGTATGGCGTTGCTTGAAGCCGACGTCGCCTTGCCGGTGGTCAAAGACTTCGTCAACAACGTCAAGGAGCGTGCTGTCGGCACCGAGGTGTCGCGCAGCCTGACGCCGGGCCAGGCGTTCGTGAAAATCGTCCAGGCCGAACTCGAAAGCCTGATGGGCGCCGCCAACGAAGATCTGGTGCTCAACGTCACTCCGCCTGCCGTCGTATTGATGGCCGGTCTGCAAGGTGCGGGCAAGACCACAACGGCTGGCAAGCTGGCGCGCTTCCTTAAAGAGCGCAAGAAGAAGACCGTGATGGTCGTTTCGGTCGACGTTTATCGTCCCGCAGCCATCAAGCAGCTCGAAACGCTGGCCAATGATATCGGTGTCACATTCTTTGCGTCTGACATCAGCCAGAAGCCGGTGGATATCGCGCAGGCTGCGATTAAAGAAGCAAAGCTCAAATTCATTGATGTCGTGATCGTCGACACCGCCGGTCGCTTGCACATCGACGCCGAGATGATGGGCGAGATCCAGGCATTGCATGCCGCGGTCAAGCCGGTCGAGACGTTGTTTGTCGTAGACGCCATGACCGGTCAGGATGCAGCCAACACCGCCAAGGCGTTTGGTGATGCGCTGCCACTCACGGGTGTGATCCTCACCAAGGTCGATGGTGATGCACGAGGTGGTGCTGCACTGTCGGTGCGCGCGATCACCGGCAAGCCGATCAAATTCATCGGTATGGGCGAGAAGAGCGATGCGCTCGAGCCATTCCACCCGGACCGCATTGCGTCGCGAATCCTGGGCATGGGCGATGTGCTCAGCCTGATCGAGCAGGCCGAACAGACCCTCGACAAGGATAAAGCCGACAAGCTGGCGAAAAAGCTCAAGAAGGGCAAAGGCTTCGATCTCGAAGACTTCCGCGACCAGCTGCAACAGATGAAGAACATGGGCGGCCTTGGTGGCCTGATGGACAAGCTGCCCAGCATCGGTGGTGTGAACCTGTCTCAGATGGGTAATGCCCAGGGCGCAGCCGAGAAGCAGTTCAAGCAGATGGAAGCCATCATCAACTCGATGACACCGGCCGAACGTCGCGACCCGGACCTGATCAGTGGTTCGCGCAAGCGTCGTATCGCGATGGGTTCAGGCACTCAGGTGCAGGATATCGGGCGCCTGATCAAGCAGCACAAGCAGATGCAGAAGATGATGAAAAAATTCTCTGCCAAAGGCGGAATGGCAAAAATGATGCGCGGGATGGGCGGAATGCTCCCCGGCGGCGGCATGCCAAAGATGTGATTGAGTCGCGCGCGCGTTATGCTGCGCGCGTCCCACATGAGGGGTAACCCTCAGCCAGCCCGCGTTTTGCGGGCTTCTACTCGCTGTCATACCGACAGCTCCTTGGCAAATCTGGAAGGCATGCCGATAGGCGCCGGAAAAAGACATTTGCAAAAGTCGGGATATTCCTTAGAATATGCGGCCTTTCGGGCACCTATGCCCGCTGTGCATCTTAGATTTGCAGCACCGACTACAGGAACGATGTTCAATGCTA
>Ga0265798_10002215_pt1 | contig 28903 bp, 20 predicted proteins | sample P3T30metagenome_FD_192430 | JGI IMG/M metagenome (GOLD analysis project Ga0265798, IMG submission 192430) | Plant litter microbial communities from East Loma Ridge, Irvine, California - P3 T30 | ecosystem: Environmental > Terrestrial > Plant litter > Unclassified | place: USA: California...
CCGCACCGTCGAGCCCGGTCAACTCGCCGTCGGTCGGCCCGCCCATCTCGCGATCGACCCCGGTGCCGGCCGAGCCGTCGCCGACGACCACCGTGACGTCGGGGTCGACGTCACCCGCGCCTCCTCGGGTCGTCGACGCGGGCTCGCGCGCGGACGGTGTCGACCGCCGGTAGAGGTCGTGGTCGTGCGCCACGTACGACCCCGACCGCAGCACCACGCGGGTGCGCGGGCCCTGCAACCCCGCGGGGTCGTGCCGACCGCCGAGCACGGCCACGACCCGGTCGAAGTAGACGCTGCCCCCGGCGGTCAGCACCACGTCGTGACCCGACGCCAGCCAGGGTTCGAAGGCGGGGGTGCCGATGCCGTCGAGCACCTCGAGCAGCTCGGCCAGGTAGCCGTCGACCACGGCGATGCCGGCCGCGTCGACGTCGTGGGTCAGCGCGCCCTCGTACCCGGCCACGCCCGCGAGCACGAGGTTCGGGGCGGCGGTCACGGCGGCAGCCACGAGCAACGCCTCGCGCACGGTGCGGGCCCCGGTGCGGCCGAGCGGCGAGCCGAACTCGACCAGCACCGCGAGCGGTCGGCCGGCCTCTGCCCGGCCGAGGGCGTCGTCGACGAGCCGGACCGTCTCGACCGAGTCCACCCACATGAGCACGTCGACGCCGGGTGCCGCGAGCGCGGCGAGCGCCGCCGGGGCGAACGTCGTGCCGGCCAGGACGACCCTCGGCACGCCCGCCTGCCGCGCCACCGTGGCCTGGAAGGCCGTGGCGACCGTGAGGCCCCAGGCCCCCGCGTCGAGCTGCAGCCGCCAGATCGCGGGCGCCATGGTCGTCTTGCCGTGCGGGGCCAGGTCGACGCCCGCCTCGCGACACCAGGCGGCCATCGTGTCGACGTTGTGCGTGAGCGCGTCGAGGTCGACGGTCAGCAGCGGGGTCGCGAGGTCGATGAGGGGCACGGGCCGCGGCTCGCGGCCGAAGCCGACCTTGGTGAGCTCGGGGGCGGGCCCGGGGGTCGAGGTCGAGGTCGAGGTCGAGCGGGTCATGGTGCCTTCCGTCGAGGTGCGTGGGGCGGGGCGTCCGTCGGTGCCTGGTTGTAGCTTTGCAGGCACCCCCGACACCTGACACATCACCACGATCGGTCGGTCCCCGACCGGGAGAAGAGCACACCTGTGAGCGAGAAGACCGAAGTCCGCACCGGCGGCGCGCCCACCCCCGTCTCGACGTTCTCGCAGGGGGTGCTCAAGAACGGGTTCCTCAGCGTCTCGGGCCAGGGCCCGCAAGACCCGGCCACGAGCGAGTACCTCCACCCCGGCGACCTCACGGCACAGACCGTCCGCACGCTCGACAACGTCAAGGCGATCGTCGAGGGCGCCGGCGGCACGTTCGACGACGTCGTCTCGCTGCGGGTGTTCCTCACCACCCGCGACGACTTCGCCGAGATGAACGCCGCCTACGAGACCTACCTGCTGCAGAACGTCCCCAGCGGCGTCTTCCCGACACGCACCACGGTCTTCGTCGAGCTGCCGAACGAGGCGATGCTGGTCGAGATCGACGCGTTGGCGATCCTCAGCTGACGGCGGCGCCCGTCACCGGCACCGCGCCTCCTCACCGTCAGGTCACGGAGGCGCGGGCTCAGTCGGCGGCGCCCGTCAGCACAACGGTCTTCCGCGACCAGGCGTCGTCGCTCAGCTGGGCCACCATGAAGCGCGCGACGTCGGCCCGGGTGACGTGGCCGCCCGCTCCGTCGGGCAGGCGCTCGCCCGTGGCGAGGCGTCCGGTGGCCGGGTCGTCGGTGAGGCGCGTCGGGTACACCAGCGTCCAGTCGAGGGGGCTGTCGCGCACCTCGGCGTCGGCCACCTCCTTCGCGGCGTAGACCTTGCCGAGCACGGTGTGGAAGAACATCTTCTGCAGGGCGTTCGCGTCCTGTGCGCTGTCGCCGACCCCGAAGGCCGAGCAGACGACCAGGCGGCCGACCCCTGCCTCGCGCATCGCCGGCAGCAGGGCGCGACCGACCTCGACCTCGACCGGCTGGCGCATGCTGCGCGACCCGACGGCGTTCAGGACGGCGGCCTGACCGCCCACCGCCGCCCGCACGTCGGTGGCCGACGTCGCGTCACCCGTGAGCACCCGCACCCCGTCGGTCACGTCGAGCCCGCTCGGGTCACGGACGAGCACGGTCACCTCGTGCCCGGCCGACATCGCGACCCGCAACACGTGCGAGCCCGTGCCCCCGGTCGCTCCCAGCAGCAGTACCTTCATCGCGCCTCCTGTCGTCGAGGCCAGCGAACACCGTCACCCCAAGACGGCGCCGTGAGCCGGGCCGGACCGCGCCGTGAACCAGGCGGGAACGCACCGGTGGCAAGGCGTGAACTCACCGGAACCCGCACGGGCCATCACTCGAAGCGCTGCCACTCGGGCTTGTTCGCGTAGGTGTAGCGGTAGTAGTCGGCGAGCTGCAGCAGCGCCGCGGCCGCCTCGTCGACGACGATCGTCGCGTGCGGGTGCAGCTGGAGGGCGCTGCCGGGGCACATCGCGCTGAGCGGCCCCTCGACCATGCCGGCGACCGCCGCCGCCTTGGCCGACCCCTGGGCCACGAGCACGACCTCGTGCGCGTCGAGGATCGTGCCGAGCCCCTGCGTCAGGCAGTGCGTCGGCACCTGCGACGGGTCGTCGAAGAAGCGTGCGTTGTCGGCCCGGGTCTGCGGTGCGAGCGTCTTGATGCGGGTGCGAGACGCGAACGACGACGTCGGCTCGTTGAAGCCGATGTGCCCGTTCGCCCCGATCCCGAGGATCTGGACGTCGATGCCGCCCGCCGCCGCGATCGCCTGCTCGTAGTCGACGACCGCCGCCTCGACGTCGGCCGCGCGCCCGTCGGGCACGCGCACCTTCGACGGGTCCATGCCCAACGGCACGACGACGTCGCGGTGGATCACCGACGCGTAGCTCTCGGGGTGTTCGAGCGGGATGCCCACGTACTCGTCGAGGGCGAACCCGGAGGCGCGACCCACGTCGAGCTCGCCCGCCGCGACCCGGGCGGCGAGCGACGCGTAGATGCCGGTGGGCGACGATCCCGTCGCCAGGCCCAGCACGGCGTCGGGCTTGCGGCGCACGACCGACGCGATCTTGAGGGCGGCGACGCGGCCGACCTCGTCGGCGTCGCGGACGATGATGATCTCCATGGGGGCTCCTTGCTGACGCGGCGTCAGAGAATGTTCGCCACGACGGATGCGATGGAGGCCTCGCGCTCCTCGCGGGAGGCCGGTCGCCCGGGCACGCCCGGACGCTGGTGCCACGGTAGCGGCCCCGCCGCGGGCCGGCATTCCGCCCCGACCGCGTCGAGGCGTGCCGAACCCGACCGACCGGGCCCGACACGCCGGCGGATCGTGGTTCCCCACCGCCCACGTGCCCCGGTTGTCGCGATCTGCACCGAAACACCGGGCGCGGGCAACCGGGGGCGCCGGTGCGGGTGCGGCGGGGCGGCAGGCGCCGGGCCGGCTAGCCCCGGGCCACCCGCAGCGTCACGATCTCGAACGGCCGCAGCGTGAGCTCGATCGCTGAACCCGCGCCCCACCGCCCGGCCCCGGCCGTGCCCTCGGCGAGCTCGCGCTCGATGAGGTCGGTGCGCCAGGCCCGACCGAACCCGCTGTCGGCGTCGACCGTCACGCTCGACGTCGCCCGGGCGCCGCGTGCCTCGTAGAGGCGCACGATGAGGTCGCCCGACCGGTCTTCGGCGAACTTGACCGCCTCGACCAGCACGGCCGGCGACGACGACACGACCAGCGGTGCCACCGTCGCACCGGCGGTCCCCTCGACCCGCCGCACCGGCAGGTTCAGCCGGTAGCCGGCCGTGGCCGCCTCGAGCACGTCGGGGGCGACGCGCACCGACGAGCGCAGCACGTGCCGCCCCTGGTCGGCGTACGGGTCGGGGAAGGTCGGCGCCCGCAGCAGCGACTGCCGCACGAGCGTCGTCGTGCCCCCGTCGCCCCCGTCGGCCGTGTCGCGGGTGCTGCGGGTGATGTCGTGCCCGTAGGTCGAGTCGTTCGCCACGGCGACGCCGAAGCCGGGCTCGGCGACGTGCACCCAGCGGTGCGCGACCGTCTCGAACCGGGCGAAGTCCCATGAGGTGTTCTGGTGGGTCGGGCGTTGCACGTGCCCGAACTGCACCTCGGAGGCGGCCCGGTCGGCGTGCACGTCGAGCGGGAACGCCAGCTTGAGCAGCTTCTGTCGCTCGTGCCAGTCGACCTCGGTCTCGACGTGCAGTTCGGCCTCGCCCTCGTCGAGCCACCAGCGCTGCACGATCGTCGACCCGCCGAACCGCCGCGTGACGACGAGCACCCCGTCGTCGGCGACGACCGACTCGGCCTCGACCAGGTCGGTGCGCACGTTCTGGTAGGCCCGGTCGACGTCCCACGCGTCCCATTGGTTGGGGGTGTCACGGAACAGTTGCAGCAGCCCGAGCCGGCCGCCCGGTGCCACGAGGTCGCGCCCCGAGACGGCGTCGACCAGCGAGCGGACGAGTCCGTCGCCGTCGAACCCGGCCCGCACGAGGCCGTTGTCGAGCACCCAGCCGTCGTCCGACGCGACGGGCGCGACCGAACCGCGCCCCGCCTCCTGGGCGAGTCCGTCGACCGCGGCCGAGAGCGCCTCGACGCCCGCCGAGACGACCGGCCCGGCGTTGAACGTCACCGTGGACGAGCCCGACCCGGCGAGCGCCTGCTGGGCCCGGGCGATGATCGCCTCGAGCTGCTCGGCGACCCGGGCGTAGTGTCGCTCGGCCTCGTGGTGCACCCAGGCGATCGACGAGCCGGGCAGGATGTCGTGGAACTGCTGCAGCAGCACGACGTGCCAGATCTGCTCGAGGTCGTCGTAGGGGTAGTCGACCAGCCCCCGCGCGGCCGCCGTCGCGCTCCACAGCTCGGCCTCGCGCAGCAGGTGCTCGCTGCGTCGGTTGCCCTGCTTGGTGCGGGCCTGCGACGTGTAGGTGCCGCGGTGGAACTCGAGGTACATCTCGCCCGACCAGACGGCCGGGTCGGCGAGCTCGGCGCGGGCCTGGTCGAAGAAGGAGGCGGGGGTGCCGACGGTCACGCGCGGCGAGCCCTCGAGGTCACCGGCCCGCCGGGCGGCCGCCATCATCTCGCGGGTCGGGCCGCCACCGCCGTCGCCCCAGCCGAAGGGCACGATCGAGACGTTGGAGAACCCCTTCTCGGCGTGGCCGCGTTCGGCGTGTGCGAGTTCGGCGGGCGAGAGGTCGGAGTTGTAGGTGTCGACGGGCGGGAAGTGCGTGAAGACGCGGCTGCCGTCGATGCCCTCCCACAAGAAGGTGTGGTGCGGCATGCGGTTCGTCTCGTTCCACGATTCTTTCTGCGTGAAGAACGAGCGGGCACCGGCGGCCCGGGCGATCTGCGGCATCGCGCCGGTGTAGCCGAACGAGTCGGGCAACCAGACCTCGTCGGCGTCGACGCCGAACTCGCGGAGGAAGAACCCCTTGCCCGCGACGAACTGTCGGGCCAGCGCCTCACCGCCGGGCATGTTCGTGTCGGACTCGACCCACATGCCGCCGACCGGCACGAAGCGCCCCTCGGCGACCTTCTGCTTGACCCGCTCGAACAGCTCGGGGTACCGCTCTTTCAACCAGGCGTACTGCTGGGCGCTCGAGGCGGCGAAGACGAAGTCGGGGTCGTCGTCCATCAGGGCGACGACGTTCGAGAACGTGCGGGCGACCTTGCGCTGCGTCTCGCGCACGGGCCACAACCAGGCCGAGTCGATGTGGGCGTGACCGGTCGCGACCACGCGGTGCGCGCTCGCGTTCGCCGGCGACGCGAGGACGTCGGCGAGCACCGACCGCCCCGCCGCCGCCGACCCGGCCACGTCGGCGTGGTCGACGACGTCGCAGAGTCGGTCGAGCGCCCGCAGGATCTCGTGCCGTCGCGGTGAGGTGGGGTCGAGCGTGCGCATCAGGCCCACGAGCGTCCACACGTCGCGGTCGAGCTCGTAGACCGTCTCGTCACGCTCGGCCAGGTCGATGCGGCGCAGCGCGTAGATCGGGGCGGTGCCCGCGGTCTCGGGGTCGCCGAGCAGGGTCTCGCCGTGGAAGTCGTCACCGCCGATGTCGGGGTTGGACGCCGCCTCGACGTACACGTCGATCGTGCTGCCCGGGGCGGTGCCCGCTCCGATCGAGGCGAGCGGCACGTAGCCGTTGTACGGCTCGATCGCCTTGACGATCGTGCCGTCGGGACGCCAGACGAGGCCCTCGGCCTGGAACCCCGGCTGCCGGATGCTGAACCCGAGGTCGACGAGCAGCTCGAGCGACGTCACCCCGTCGGCCCCGAAGTCGTCGGGCACGGTGCCCGTGACGTGGAACCAGGTCGTGCCCCACGGCCGGCTCCACGGAGCACCCACCGCGAACGGCGCGTAGGTCTGCCCGACGGCCTCGGCGAAGGTCACCGGTTCGCCCGGGGCCTCCCACGCGGTGACGGTCAGCGGCACGGATCGCCGGTAGACGGCGGGGGTCAGGCGGTCGCGGACGAAGCGGTCGATGCGGGCCTCGACGAGGACGGTGTTGTCGTGCATGGGATCAGTCTCCTGACGGGCGCGCCGGGGCGCGCGGTGGGGCGGGCGTTCTGTGGATCGCGAGGTGCGCGGGCGGTGTGGTGAGGAGGCGCGTCACCCCTTCACGGCGCCGGCCAGCGCGTTCGAACCACCGAGGGTGCGCGACACGAGCACGTAGAGCGCGATGACGGGCACCGAGTAGACGATCGAGAACGCGGCGAGCTGGCCGTAGGCGACCGAGCCGTACTGGCCGAAGAAGTTGAAGATGCTGACGGCCGCCGGCTGCTTGTCGGGGCTGAGCAGCAGCACGAAAGGGACGAAGAAGTTTCCCCACGCCTGGATGAACACGAAGATGAACACCACGGCGATGCCGGGTCGCATGAGCGGCACGACGATGCGGGTCAGCGTCGAGAACATCGAGGCGCCGTCGGTCCACGCCGCCTCCTCGAGCGAGATCGGCACCGAGTCCATGAAGTTCTTGGCCATCCAGATGGCCATCGGCAGGCTGGTCGCGGCCAGGAAGAACACGGTGCCGCCGACCGAGTCGATCAGGTTGAGCGAGACGAACAGGCTGTAGACCGGCACCATCATCGCGGTGATCGGCAACCCGGTGCCGAACAGGATGCCGTAGAGGAACGGCTTGTTGATGCGCATCCGGTAGCGCGACAGCGGGTACGCCGCGAGGATCGCGACGACGACCGTGACGAGGGCGCAGCCTCCCGACACGATGAGGCTGTTGGCGAGCGGCACGAACGAGATCTCGGGCGTCAGCACGGCGGTGAAGTTGTCGAGCGTGAACTGCGACGGCACCTTCGCCGACAGCGTCGCCGACGGGTCGAACGACGCCAGCAGCAGCCAGACGAGCGGCACGGCGAAGCACGCCGCGATGACGAGCAGCACCACGTTCGAGACGGCCTTCATGCTGCGGCCGCGGGGTGAGGTCATGGCCATGGTCAGTCGACCTCCGGTTTCAGGGCCCTGATGTAGACGATCGAGAAGACCGCGCCGACGAGCAGCATGATCGTGGCGATGGCGGTGCCGAAGCCCAGCTGCGAGAACTGGAACGCCTCCTGGTAGGCGAGGATCGGCAGCGTCGTGCTGTTCGTGCCCGGCCCACCACCGGTCATCACGTAGATGAGGGTGAAGACCGACAGGGTCTGCAGCGTGGTCAGCATGAGGTTCGTCGAGATGCTGCGTCGGATGACCGGCAGCGTGATGTAGACCAGGCGTTGCCAACCGGTGGCGCCGTCGACCTCCGCCGACTCGGTGATCTCGGGGGGCACCTCCTGCACGGCCGCCGAGTAGACGAGCATCGAGAAGGCGGCGCCACGCCAGACGTTGGCGAGGATGACCGACAGCATCGGCAGCTCGTACAGCCAGTTGGCGCCCGTGATGCCGAACCACGACAGGATCGCGTTGAACGTGCCGGCGTCGTTGAAGAAGGCGTACGCGGCGAACGCGGCGACGATCTCGGGCAGCACCCACGCGGCGATGACGAACGTGCCGACGATCGAGCGCACGACCTTGTGGCCGGTGCGCATCAGCAGGGCGAGACCGAGGCCGACGACGTTCTGGCCGACCACGGCCGAGAAGAACACGAACGCCAGCGTCAGCAACACCGACTTCGGGAAGTCCGGGTCGGCGAACAGCTCGGTGTAGTTGCGCAGCCCGATGAACTCCGAGCCACCTGCTGCGTAGCCGGTCAGGGAGGCATCGGTGAACGAGCCGTAGAAACTCGAGATGACGGGGCCGAGCAAGAACAGGGCCAGCAGCACGAAGGCCGGCACGAGCGGCAGGGTGCGGGCGCCGGTCCGCAGGGCACGCGCCTTCGAGGCACCCGCCCGGCGACCCGGCTTCTCGCCGTGGGGCCCGGGGCCGGGCCCGGGGGCCCCCGGCCGACCGCTCCCGCGGCCGACCGGGGTGGGGGCGATGGTCGCCATGCGGCTAGTCCGTCGCCTTCTGCGTCTGGTCCTCACCGACGATGCCGACCAGTTGCTGGTCGAACGCGGCCGCGGCCTCCTCGGGGCTCTGCTGCCCGGTCATCACGGCCTCCATCGCCACGGTGATCTCGTTCGAGATGCGGCTGTAGTCGGTCGTCGCGGGTCGGAAGTGCGTGACGGGAACGATCGACGAGAAGAACTCGAACGTCGGGTTGCTGTCGACGTAGGCCGGGTCCTCGGCGACGTCGCTGCGCACCGCGATCTGGCTGGCGGCGATGTCGTAGCTCTGCGAGCCGTCCTTGTCGAGGGCGTCGGCGATGAACTCGAACGCCTTGTCGGGGTTCTTCGTCTTCGAGCCGACGGCGAGCGTCCAACCACCCGACATGCTCGTCGCGCCGGGCTTCGCGCCGTCCTGTGTGGGCATGGGCGCCTGGCCCATCACGTCGTTCCACTCGGGCCACGGGTTCGTGCCCGTGTCGAGCCACGTGCCGCTCAGCCACGACCCGTCGAGGGCGATGGCGAGCTTGCCCTGCGGAAGCCACTCCCCACCGACGATGGTCGCGATGTTGGTGTCCAGCGCTTCCTCGGGCTTGGGCCCGACGCCGCCCTGGTAGACGTCCTCGATGAAGCCGAGCGAGTCGACGAAGCCCTGCGAGTCGGTCAACCACTTGCCGGTCTCGTCGTCGTAGAGCGTGCCGGTCGGGGTGCCGTAGAGCAGCATCTCGAAGCCCTGCATGGTCGCGCCCTCGCCCTGCGGCTTGCCCGAGTAGACGTTGATCGGCACCACGTCGGGCACCGCCGCCTTGATCGTGTCGGCGGCGTCGAGCACGTCCTGCCAGGTCTTCGGCTGCCACGGCACGGGCAGCCCGGCCTGAGCGAAGAGGTCCTTGTTGTACCAGAGCGCCCGGGTGTCGGTGCCCATCGGGATGCCGTAGGTCTTGCCGTCCTCGCCGACGCCGGCCTGCTTGGCGTTGTCGTAGAACGTGTCCCAGTCCTCCCATGAGTCGGTGTACTCGTCGAGCGGCAGCAGGTAGCCGGCGGCCGCGTCGCTCTTGACCTTGAAGGTGTCCTCGTACATGACGTCGGGCGCGGTGGCCGCCGACCGGTTCATCAGCGCGAGCTTGGTGAAGTAGTCGTCGTTCTGCGCCGCGATGGGCACGAACTCGACCTTCATGCCGGGGTTCGCCTCTTCGAAGGTCTTGGCGGTCTCCTTCATGTGGGCGTCCATCTGCGTGAACGTGCCGAACTTCTGGTAGGCGACCTTGATCGTGTCGGAGTCGCCGCCCCCGGCACCCCCCGAGCATCCCGAGGCCAGCAGGGCCGTGGCGACTGCCGCGGCGGCGACGGCCAGTGCGCGCTTGCGCCCCCGGGCCGAGGTGAACGTGCGTGACATGGTGCTCCTTTGCTCCATCCGCGTCGACACCGGGCAGCTCTGCCCGACCGCGATGGGATTACTACACCGTATGGAGTAACTCGTGTCAAGCATTCGCCCGGCAACGGTCCGGTAACGACGACGGAGCCGAGGAGGCGCGGCTCGGCGACCGCAGGAGGCGCGGCTCGGCCCCGTCAGGAGGCGCGGCTCGGCCCCGTCAGGAGGCGCGGCTCGGCCCCGTCAGGCCCGGATCAGCAAGGCGGACGGTCGCGGCGAGAAGGTCTGGTCGAGCACCAGGCAGGCCGCTCCGACGGCCGCGACGTCGATGCCGATCGACGACTCGACGAGCCGGATCGGGTGCTTCGGGATGAGCGCCGGGTCGTCGCGGAGGGCCTCGGGCAGGACCGCGAGCACGTGCCGCGACAGGGGCGCCCAGAACGGCCCGCCGAAGACGACCTCGTCGAGGTCGAGCAGGTTGACGATGGTCACGAGTGCTCGTGCCAGGTGCCGACCCGCCCCGTGCAGCACCCGCAGCGCCCCGGCGTCCCCGGCGTCGGCCTTGCCGACCAGGGTGCCGAACGCCTCGTCGATGCGACGCATGTCGACGTCGTCCCCGCTGCGGGCCGCCTCGGCGAGCGTCTCGTCCGACACGTCGCCCTCGCCCAGCACGCCGGCGGCGACGGCCTCCCGCGCGAGGGCGTGAGGCGTGATGAGTTCACCGACGCAGCCGATCCGCCCGCAGGTGCAGCGGTGCCCGTGGTCGTCCACCATCACGTGCCCCGAGTCCCCCGCGTTCGCGCTCGCCCCGCGCAGCACCTCGCGCCCGAGCACGAGCCCGGTGCCGTAACCGGTGCCGTAGTAGACGAAGGCGAAGTCGCTGCGCCCACCCGCGCCTCCGTCGCTCAGCCAGAGCTCGGCGACCGCGCAGGCCGTGACGTCCTTCTCGAGCAGCACCGGCAACCCCGTCGCCTCGCTCAACGCCCGACGCAGCGGCACGTGCCGCCAGAGGGGCATCATCGGCGGGTCGAGCACGAGGCCCGGGCCGATGTCGACCGGCCCCGGCGACGCGATGCCCACGCCGAGCAGCAGCTCGCGGTCGACGCCGCTCGCGACGATGAGGCCGTCGATGGCCCGGGCCATCAGGGCGACGACCTCGTCGGGCTCGCTCGCGGACGGCGTCAGCTCGCGCGAGTGGCCGACGACCGCGCCCTCGAGGTCGAGCAGCACGAAGGTCAGCACGGCCGGGTCGACGTGCACGCCGACGGCGAAGCGGCCCCGGGCCTCGAGCTGCAGCATCGTGCGCGGCTTGCCGGGGCCGCTGATCACCGTGCCGCTCTCTCGGATCAGGCCGGCTCCCAGCAGTCGACGCGAGACGTTGGTGACCGCCTGCGGGCTGAGGCCGGTGCGCGCGGCGATCTCGGTCCGGCTGAGACCCGCGGTCTCGCGCCGGATCGCGTCGAGCACGACGGACCGGTTGTAGCTGCCGATGGCCGGCAGGTTCGTTCCGCGATTCATTCTCGTCATCATCCACGACCGCGGGGCTCCGTGCGTCGTCGCGGCCCTCCGCCCTGCGGTGGTGGTGCCCGTCGGGGGTGCGCCGTTACCCTGATCCCATGTCTGGACTGCGCCTCGAAGAACTGTCCGCCGCCACCGTGGTCGCGGCCAACAACCTGACGCTCAAGCCGGGGCAAGAGCAGTACGTCGCCCCGGTCTCGCATTCGATCGCCGAGGCCTACGTCAACCCGACGACGGCCTGGCCGCGCGTCGTCGTCGACGCCGACGGCACGGTCGTCGGCTTCATCATGGGCAACTTCGACGCCGAGGCCGACGACGAGGCGCTGCGCAGCTGCATCTGGCGCATCAACGTCGAGGCCGACGCGCAGGGCCAGGGCGTCGGGCGCTTCGCCGTCCACGCCCTCGCCGACGAGGCCCGCAGCCGCGGCTTCGACCGTGTCACCGTCATCTACGAGCCCGGCGAAGACGGGCCCGAAGAGTTCTTCTCGCACATCGGCTTCGAGGTCATCGGCGAGACGCCCTACGGCGAGCACGTCGCGGGGCTGACCCTGGCGTCGTCGCAGGCCTGAGCCCCGCGGCGTGAGCCTCCCCGTCCCGCCCGACCCGGACGACTTCGCCTCGCGGGTGATCGCCGTGGTCGAGACGATCCCGCCGGGTCACGTGATGACCTACGGCTCGGTGGCCGCCACCCTCGGCTCCCGGGCCTCACGGGCGGTGGGCCAGGTGATGGCGTACGCCGGGGCCGACCTGCCGTGGTGGCGGGTGATCCGCGCGTCCGGCCATGCCCCGCGCGACCACGAACAGCGGGCCCTCGAGATGTACCGGGTCGAGGGCACGCCCCTGCTGTGGAGCCGGGCAGGTGGCTTCCGGGTCGATCTCGCGCGCGCCTCCTACCGCCCCTGACCGGGCCGACGCTCGTGCCCGGGCCGACGCTCGGGTGGCCTCAGCGAGTCCAGTCGTACGGGGTCGTCGTCGACACGGCGAGCAGGCCCGACCGTTCGAGGATCGGCCGCGAGTCGTCGGTCGAGTCGCTGTGCACGAGCGTCTTGCCCTGCGCGAGGGCCGAGCGGGCGCGCGCGGCGGTCAACGCACGGTAGATGCCGCGGTGGCGGTACGCCTCGAGGGTGGCGCCGCCCCAGATGCCGACGAAGTCCGTGCCGGGCACCGGTTCGAGGCGACCTCCGCTGACCATCCGTCCGTCGGCCTCGGCCACCCAGAGCTCCATGCCGTCGTCGCGGGCGAGGCGCGAGAGCAGGGCGTCGGCCATCCGAGCGTCGACCGCGTCGCCGAAGGCCTCGTCGACCATCGCGCTCATCGCCCGGACGTCGGGCTCGGTCGTGACCCGACGCACGGTCACCCCCGCGGGCACGTCGCCGAGCCCGGCGAGCGCCGTCAGCGGCCCGATCATGATCGACTCGGGCTCGCCGGGTTCGAAGCCGCTCGCCACCAGGGCGTCGTGCAGGCCGGGAGCCCGGTCGTGGCCCCGCGACTTCCACTCGACCCGGGTGATCTCGGCGTCACGGCGGAAGTGCTCCACGGCCGCCACGACGAGGTCGGCCACGCCGGCGGCATCCGCGCCGCCGAGGTCGCGGTAGGTGACGAAGCCGCGCCCGCCCGCGAAGGTCACGAGACGCAGCGGACCGTGCCTCGTCACCTCGATCGCGCTCGGCGTCTCGGCGTCGGTGCGCAGCTGGTCGTCGTAGGCCCGCAGATAGGTCGTCGCGTCGGTCGTCGGCATCACACCAAAGAGTCGCGCCACGCGGCGTGCAGCTGCGCGAAGCGTCCCGTGCCGGAGATGAGGTCGGCCGGCGAGCCGTCCTCGACGATGCGTCCGTGCTCCATCACGAGCACCCGGTCGGCGATCGCGACCGTCGACAGGCGGTGCGCGATGATGAGCGCGGTGCGGTCGGCGAGCAGGGTCTGCAACGCCTCCTGGACCATGCGCTCGGAGGGGATGTCGAGCGACGCCGTCGCCTCGTCGAGGATCAGCACGCTCGGGTTCGCGATGAACGCCCGGGCGAACGACAGCAGCTGGCGTTGACCGGCCGAGACGCGACCACCCCGCTTGTTGACGTCGGTGTCGTACCCGTCGGGCAGCGCCTCGATGAACTCGTGCGCGCCGACCGCCTCGGCCGCCCGGACGATCTCGTCGCGGCTCGCGTCGGGCTTGCCGAGCGAGATGTTGTCGGCGACCGACCCCGAGAACAGGTAGGCCTCTTGGGTGACCATGACGATCGCCCGACGCAGGTCTTTCGGGTGCAGGTCACGCAGGTCGACGCCGTCCAGCGTGACGGACCCCCTCGTGGGGTCGTAGAACCGCGAGATCAGCTTCGCCAGCGTCGACTTGCCCGCTCCCGTCGACCCGACGAGGGCGATCGTCTGACCCGCCGGCACGTGCAGGTCGAATCCGGGCAGCACCACGGTGTCGGCGTTGTAGGCGAACTCGACGTCGTCGAAGTGCACCTGCCCCTTGGCGTCCCACAGGTCGACCGGGCGCGCCGGGTCGGGCACGCTCGGCTGCTCTTCGAGCACGCCCGAGATCTTCTCGAGCGCGGCCGACGCCGACTGGTAGCCGTTGTAGAACATGGCCATCTCTTCGGCGGGGTCGAAGAAGCGCTTCGCGTAGAGCGCGACCGCGAGCAGGGCGCCGACCTCGAGCGATCCCTCGATGACGCGGAAGCCGCCGAGCAGCACGACGACCGCGAGGGTCGCGTTGCCGATCAGCACGAGCCCCGGGTCGAAGGTGCCGAACAGGGTGAACACCTTCGCGTTCGCCTGGCGGTACTCCTCGACGTGACCGGCGTACTCGACCTCGTTGCGCTTCTCCTTGCGGAACGCCTGGACGGCCCGCATGCCCGTCATCGTCTCGACGAAGTGCACGATGACGCGGGCACTCGTGACACGCGTCGCGCGGAACAGCTTCTGCGAACGCACCTGGAACCACCGGGTCAGGGCGAACAGCGGCACCAGCGCGACCACGAGCACGAGGCCGCTCTGGGGGTCGAGGCTCACGAGCGCGATGGCCGTGAACACCATGTAGAGCAGGCCCGAGACGAGCTGGTTGATGCCCGAGTCGAGCAGTTCGCGGATCGAGTCGAGGTCGCTCGTCTGGCGCGAGATGATGCGGCCCGACGTGTAGGTCTCGTGGAACTCGAGGCTGAGCCGTTGCGTGTGCAAGAAGAGCCGCTTACGCAGGTCGATCAGGATCGCCTGGCTGATGCGGGCCGAGAGCACGGTGTACTGCGCCATCAGGACCGCGCCGATGATGCCGGTGATCAGGTAAACGACCACGACCATGACGGCCGGTGCCCAGTCCTGTTCGTCCATCAGGGCGGGCAGCGCCCGGTCGATGCCGATCGCGATGAGTGCGGGCCCGGCGACCTGCGAGGCCGTGCTGATCACGACGACGACGCCCATCAGGGCCAGGCGCCAGCGCAGCGGGTGCACGAGCGACCCGAGCAGGCGCAGCGAGCGGCGGCGTAGCCGCTTGCTCTCGTCCTTGGTGAAGTCCTGACGTTCTTCGCCGCGGACGCCCTCGGTGGTGGAGCCCTGTTCGGCTCGCTTCTCGGCGGGCGTGCGGCCGTCGAGCGCTTCGTGCTCGACGGGGCGGGTGGGGTCGGTCGACGACGCGTCGCCGGCGGACGGGCGGTCGGGACGGTCGTCCTCGAGGGTCGCGTTGCTCATGCCAGCACCTCTTCTCGGGTGTTCGTGTCGTCGTCGAGCGACGAGATGACGTAGCGGTAGTGCTCGTTCGAGGCGAGCAGGTCGGAGTGCCGCCCGACGGCGGTGACCCGGCCGTTCTGCAGCAGGGCGACCCGGTCCGCGAGGGTCACCGTCGACGGCCGGTGGGCGACGATGAGCGAGGTCGTCGAGGCGAGCACGCGGCGCAGGCCGGCCTCGACCCGCGCCTCGGTGTCGACGTCGAGGGCCGACAGGGGGTCGTCGAGCACGAGGACGGCCGGGCGAGCGGCGATCGCCCGGGCGAGCGCCAGCCGCTGCCGCTGCCCACCCGAGAGACTGAGCCCCTCTTCGCCGACCCGGGTGTCGACGCCGTCGGGCAGTCGCTCGACGAAGTCGGCCTGGGCGATCTCGAGGGCCTCGCGCATCACGCGGTCGGCCTCGTCGGGGTCGTCCACCAGGTCGGGGCGACCGAGCAGGACGTTGTCGCGCACCGAAGCACTGAACAGCGTGGCATCCTCGAAGGCCATGCCGATGTGCCGGCGCAGCTCTTCGCGGCTGAGGTCGCGCACGTCGACGCCGTCGATCAGCACCTGGCCGGCCGTGACGTCGTAGAGCCGCGACACGAGCGAGAGCAACGTGGTCTTGCCCGACCCGGTCAGACCGACCAGCGCCATCGTCTCGCCCGGCTCGAGCACCAGGTCGATGCCGTTGACGAGGTCGTCGTACTGCGCCGGCGAGTCCTGGTACCGGAAATGCACGTCGGCGAACTCGAGGCGACCGTGCGGGTCGGTGATGCTGACGGGCTCGGCGGGGTCGGTCACCGAGTTCTCGGTGTCCATCACCTCGAAGTAACGGTCGACGGCGGTGCGGGTGTCGAAGGTCATCGACAGCAAGAACCCGATCGACTCGACGGGCCAGCGCAGCACCGTGGCCGTCGCGAAGAACGCGAACAGCTGCCCCACGGTCAGCTGACCGTCGGCCGCCAACCCGATGCCACCGAGCAGACACAGCGCGAACGCGACGTCGGGCACGAGCAGCAGCCACAACCAGAGCTTCGAGATGGCCTTCGCCTTCTCGATCTCGGTTCCGCGCAGGTCTTCGGCCTGCTTGACGAACTCGCGCAGCGAGTGCTTGCCGCGACCGAACGCCTTGAGCACGCGGATGCCGTGCACGCTCTCCTCGACGCTGGTGGCGAGGTCGCCGACCTGGTCCTGGCTGCGACGCGCGACGATCGAGTAGCGCTTCTCGAACGCGAAGCTGACGACGAACACGGGCAGCGAGGCCACGACGAAGATGAGGCCCAGCACCCAGCTGTACCAGAACAGCACGACGAAGCCGACGACGATCGTGATCAGGTTGACGACGAGCAGCAGCAGCCCGAAGGCGAGCCACCGGCGGATCAGGCTGAGGTCGCTGACCGACCGACTGAGCAGCTGGCCGCTCTGCCAGCGGTCGTGGAACGACACCGGCAGGTCTTGCAGCTTGGCGTACAGCGAATTGCGCATCGTGGCCTCGACGCGCGTGCTCGGCGTGAGCACCATGCGACGGCGGGTGCCGATCATCAGGGCCTCGACCACGCCGAGGGCGAGCACGACCGCGAACGCCGGCCAGACCTGCGACCGGTCACCGCTCGACAGCGGCCCGTCGACCAGCAGCTGCAGCACCAGCGGGATCAGCAGGGCGACGATCGCCGCCACGAGGGAGGCGACGAGACCCAGCACGAGCCGGGGGATGGCCGGCTTGGCGTACGGGTACAGCCGAGCGAGCGAGTGGGCGGTCGAGGGACGCACCTCGCGGTCGGGTGGACGGGTGGACGGGGACTTCTGAGACATGGGTGATCCAAGTGTCGTGATCTGGCACAGGCGGCGGCGCAGGGCGCTGACCCGTTGTGGAGAAAAGGGGTGCCGCGGGCTCCCGAGGGGGACGCACGGCCACCCGGGGCGCGGGGCGCCGGGTGGGATGTCGGTGTGGTGCCGGTGGGCGGCGGGCCGACTCGTCTAGTCGATCGGTGCCGAGCTCGGGTACGCCACGGAGGCGCGACCCACGAGAGCACCGGCGGTGGCGGAGCCCACCGTGGTCTGCGTCGTCGTCGTCATCATGTCCTCCAAGGTGTCGTCATCCGTCCGTGCGGCCAGGTACGGCCGACTGCAAGCAGCCTTACAGGATATGCGCGCCGTCGACGACACCGCAAGACCGAACGGTTCGGATCGGGGCACGACACGACCCGCGCCTCCTCGAGCCGACCACCTCGTGGGCACGAGGGACGACGAGGAGGCGCGGTGTGGGCCCGCGACGGACCCTCAGTGGAAGAAGTGGCGCTCGCCCGTGAAGTACATGGTGACGCCCTCGGCCTGCGCCGCCGCGACGACCTCGTCGTCACGGATCGAGCCGCCGGGCTGGACGACGGCGGAGACACCCGCGTCGAGCAGCACCTGCAGTCCGTCGGCGAACGGGAAGAACGCGTCGGACGCGGCCACCGAGCCACGGGCCCTCGCACCGGCACGGTCGACGGCGAGGTGGCACGAGTCCACCCGGTTGACCTGGCCCATGCCGACGCCGACCGAGGCACCGCCGGACGCGAGCAGGATCGCGTTCGACTTGACGGCCCGCGAGGCCTTCCAGGCGAACTCGAGGTCGGCGCGCGTGGCGGCGTCGGCCTCGTCACCGGCGACGAGGGACCAGCCGGCCGAGCTGAAGCCGTCGAACCGATCGGCGTCCTGCACCAGCAGGCCACCCGAGATCTGCTTGACCTCGTGGGCGTCCCGCGCGTAGTCGGCCGGCAGGGTGAGCAGGCGGATGTTCTTCTTGGCGCTGAGGATCTCGACCGCCTCGGGCTCGAAGGCCGGAGCGATGACCACCTCGGTGAAGATGCCCTGGACCGTCTCGGCCATCGCCCGCGTGACCGGCCGGTTGGCGGCGATCACGCCACCGAACGCCGACACGGGGTCGCACGCGTGCGCCCGCTGGTGGGCGTCGGCGATGGCGTCGACCGCGCCGGGCGACGCGACGGCGATGCCACAGGGGTTCGCGTGCTTGATGATCGCGACCGCGGGCTCGTCGAAGTCGTAGGCCGCGCGCAGGGCGGCGTCGGCGTCCACGTAGTTGTTGTACGACATCTCTTTGCCGTGCAGCTGGGTCGCCTGCGCGATGCCCGACGCCCCGGGGGTCGCGTAGATCGCGGCGGCCTGGTGCGCGTTCTCGCCGTAGCGGAGGGTGTGCTGCAACTCGGCCGTCACGGTGACCTCGGGCTCGAAGCCGGCCCGCGCCTCCTGCTCGCCGACGACGGACGAGGAGGCGCTGGTCGCCGACGCGGACGCCTCGGCCTCGGCACGCACGCCCACGTGTGCCGCGAAGTACGCCGCGACTGCCGTGTCGTACGCGGCCGTGTGCGCGAAGGCCTCGCCGGCCAGGCGCTGCCGCTGGGCCAGGGTCGTGCCGCCGAGGGTGAGCGCCTTCACGACCTGCGGGTAGTTCGCGGGCGACACGACGATCGCGACGTTGGCGTGGTTCTTGGCCGCGGCACGGACCATCGCGGGGCCGCCGATGTCGACGTTCTCGACGACCGTCGGCACGTCGGCCCCCGAGGCGACCGTCTCGACGAAGGGGTAGAGGTTGACGACGACGAGCTCGAAGGCGGCGATGTCGAGGTCGGCCAGCTGGCCGACGTGCGACTCGAGTCGCAGGTCGGCCAGGATGCCCGCGTGCACCGCGGGGTGCAAGGTCTTGACGCGGCCGTCGAGCGATTCGGGGAACCCGGTGACGCTGCTGACGTCGGTGACCCCGTGGCCCGCGTCGCGGATCGTCTGGGCCGTCGAACCCGTCGAGACCATCTCGACACCGGCGGCCGCGAGGGCCCCGGCCAGGTCGAGCAGGCCCGTCTTGTCGCTGACGCTGATCAGCGCCCGGCGCACGGGCACGGCGTCACGGTCGCGGTAGAGGCTGGGATCGATGACGTGACCGCTCATGCGGTGGGCTCCTGTTCGAGAGGGATCGTTCCGTTGGCGATGTCGAGCACGGTCTGCACCAGCAGCTCGCGCTCGACGACCTTGATGCGGTCGTGCAGCGAGGACTCGTCGTCACCCGGCAGCACGGGGATGCGCCGCTGGGCGAGGATCGGGCCGCTGTCGACGCCCTCGTCGACGACGATGACGCTGGCGCCCGTCTGCTCGACGCCCGCCGCGAGCGCGTCCCGCACGCCGTGCGCGCCGGGGAACTCGGGCAGGTAGGCGGGGTGCGTGTTGATCAGGTTCGGGGCGAGGGCCGCGACGACGCGCGGCGGCACGAGGCGCATGAAGCCGCTGAGCACCACGAGATCGGGCTGCCACTGCCGGATCTGCGCCAGCAGTTCGTCGCCCCAGGCGGCCCGGTCGGCGAAGTTCGAGAAGACCACCGAGAAGGTCGGCACGCCGAAGTGCTCGGCGTGCCCGAGACCGTCGGCCTCGCGATCGGCCCCGACGGCCACCACGCGAGCGGGGTACTCGGCATCGCTCGCCGCCTCGAGCAGTGCCCGAAGGTTCGAGCCTCCACCGGAGATGAGCACCACGAGCTTCAGCACCCGGCAAGCCTAGCGGGCCGGGTCGCCCGAGCCGGCGTCAGCGGGTGAGGCCCTCGATGCGCTCGGTGTCGGCGCCGTCAGGTCGTGCGGGCGCGTCGGCGGACGTGACGGCGGGCGTGGTCGGGGCTTCGGTCGAGGCTCCGGTCGTGGGCGTCGGGCGTTCGTCGCGTGCCCCGACGTCACCTCGCCCGAGCCGGTCGCCGACGAACCGTGGGGCGGTCACGACCATGGCCAGCACACCCGCCACGGCGAACTCGAGCGCGGCGAAACCGCCGACCAGCAGGGGGTCGGGGCCCACCTCGGTCAGGCGCCCCGGCCCGGCCGAGCCCGACGCGGCCCCGGCGAGCAGCCCCAGCACGGCTCCCCCGACGACGCCGCCCGCGACCGCGACGACGATGCGGCGGAGCAGGTCGTCGGCGCCGTGCCCGGCCAGCACGCGCTGGATGCTCGGGCGCAGCAGGGTGGTGCAGACGTACGCGGCGACGACGGGCACGAGCAGTCCGACGAAGCCGAACGACAGGTCGGCGGTCGGCAGCGCACCCAGCAGGGGCACGGCGGGCATCGGCCCGACGACGGTGCCGAGGGGCGAGATCGACGAGCCGGTGCCGATGGCGAAGCCGGGGCCGACCAACCACGACGCCGCCCAGACGAGGACGTCGGGCAGCAGGGCGAGCTGGGCGACGGTGAGCGCGAGCCCCCCGAGGAAGCCGCCGTGCGCACCTTCGTACAACGTGATGACCTCGGCGTAGCTCGTGATGATCAGCAGAGCGACGACGAGCGACGACACCGCGAGGACGGCGGCGGCGGTGACGGTGCCGAGCCGCAGGGCGGCGGCGGCCACGCCGCGCACGAGCCCGGGGAGGCGCGTGACGGCCGAGAACACGGCGCCCGACACCGGGTCGGGTGCCTCACCCCGACGTCGTCGGGTGACCTCGGCCATCACGACCACGGGCAGCGCGTAGACGAGGGATGGCAACAGGGTGCCCTGCCAGAGCGACGGTCGGGCCAGTTCGTGCTGCGCCGAGGCGGACACCGCGAGGGCCAGCACGGCGAAGGTGCCGATCGTGACGAGCACCCCCGTGACGCGATGCGGCGTCTCGCCGGCCGAGCGCCCGGCCCTGACCCCCATCAGCACGGTGAGGAGGGCGAAGCCGAAGGCCGCGATCGAGAGCACGATCGGAGCGTCGGCGCCGGCCACGCCCGTGGCCGCCGCCGCGTCGGTGCTGAGCTGCAGGGTGAGGTCCGCGCCGTGGCCCACGAGCCACGAGTCGACGGCGGCGCGCCAGAAGACGATCCAGTCGATCTGCAGGCCGTACTGGAACGCCCAGAGCGAGGTGAGCACGACGAGGGGGATGCCGATGCCGATGCCCACGACGAGCAGGGCTTCGAGCGCGGCGAAGAGGGCGGTGACTGGGCGGTTCATCGCGAGCGACTGTACCGGTGCCGACCGGGGTCGGCCTGCTGCCCCGCCGCCCGCACCCGCCGCCGACGAACGACGGGCGTGCCCCTCGTGGCTCGGCACCCGAAGGCGACCGGCCACGACGAACACGCCCGTCAGGAGGCGCGGATCGGCCCCTAGAGGGAGGCGTAGACCTCGCGCAGCAGCGCCGCCGTCTCGCTCGGCGTCTTGCCGACCTTGACGCCCGCGGCCTCGAGTGCCTCTTTCTTGGCCTGCGCGGTGCCGGCCGAGCCCGACACGATGGCGCCGGCGTGGCCCATGGTCTTGCCCTCGGGTGCCGTGAAGCCGGCGACGTAGCCGACGACCGGCTTGGTGACGTGCGCCTTGATGTAGTCGGCCGCACGCTCTTCGGCGTCGCCACCGATCTCGCCGATCATCACGATCGCCTTGGTGTCGGGGTCGGCCTCGAACGCCTCGAGGGCGTCGATGTGCGTCGTGCCGATGACGGGGTCGCCACCGATGCCGATGGCGGTCGAGAAGCCCAGGTCGCGCAGCTCGAACATCATCTGGTAGGTCAGGGTGCCCGACTTCGAGACGAGACCGATGGGGCCCGAACCCGAGATCGAGGCGGGCGTGATGCCGACCAACGACTCACCCGGCGTGATGATGCCGGGGCAGTTGGGGCCGATGATGCGGGTCACGCCGCCCTTCGACTTCGCGAGCGCCCAAAACTCGGCCGCGTCTTGCACGGGGATGCCCTCGGTGATCACGACGACGAGCGGGATCTCGGCCTCGATGGCTTCGACGACGGCGTCCTTGGCGAAGGCCGGGGGCACGAAGACGATCGAGACGTCGGCCCCGGTCTTCTCGATGGCCTCGGTCACCGCGCCGAAGACCGGCAGTTCGACGTCGCCGTGGGTGACGGTCGTCCCGGCTTTGCGGGCGTTGACGCCACCCACGACCTTGGTGCCGGCCTTGAGCATCAGAGCGGTGTGCTTGGTGCCCTCGCCGCCGGTGATGCCCTGGACGATGACCTTGCTGTCCTTGTTGAGGAAGATCGACATTGTTCTGTGCAGTCCTTACTTCGAAGCCAGCTCGGCGGCCTTGTCGGCAGCCTCGTCCATGGTCGCGACGACGGTGACCAGGGGGTGCGCCGCCTCCGCCAGGATGCGTCGACCCTCGTCGACGTTGTTGCCGTCGAGGCGCACCACGAGCGGCTTGGTCGCGGTGTCACCGAGGATGCCGAGCGCGGCGACGATGCCGTTCGCGACGGCGTCGCAGGCGGTGATGCCGCCGAAGACGTTGACGAACACGCTCTTGACCTGCGCGTCGCCCAGGATGACGTCGAGCCCGGCGGCCATGACCTCGGCGCTCGCTCCGCCGCCGATGTCGAGGAAGTTCGCGGGCTTGACGCCGCCGTGGGCCTCGCCGGCGTACGCGACGACGTCGAGAGTCGACATGACGAGTCCGGCGCCGTTGCCGATGATGCCGACCTCGCCGTCGAGCTTCACGTAGTTCAGGCCGGCCGCCTTGGCCTTGGCCTCGAGCGGGTCGGCCGCGTCGGCGTCCTCGAGCTCGGCATGGCCGGGGTGACGGAACTCGGCGTTCTCGTCGATGGAGACCTTGCCGTCGAGCGCGACGATGTCGCCCTGCTCGGTGAGCACGAGTGGGTTCACCTCGACCAGGGTGGCGTCCTCGCCCTCGTAGACGGCGTAGAGCTTGACCAGCACGGGGGCGACCTTCTCGATCAGCTCGTCAGGGAACCCGCCGGCCTTCGCGATCTCGGTCGCCTTGGCCAGGTCGATGCCCGAGCGCGGGTCGACCTCGATGCGTGCGAGCGCTTCGGGCTTCTCGACGGCGAGCTGCTCGATCTCCATGCCGCCCTCGACGCTGCAGAGCGAGAGGTACGAACGGTTCGCCCGGTCGAGCAGCACCGAGAAGTAGAACTCGCGGGCGATCTGGGCGCCACCGGCGATCATCACGCGCTTGACGACGTGCCCCTTGATGTCGAGCCCGAGGATGTCCCTCGCGGCAGCCTCGGCGTCGTCCGGGGTCTTCGCCACCTTGACGCCGCCGGCCTTGCCGCGGCCGCCGACCTTGACCTGGGCCTTGACGACGGTGACGCCACCCAGCTTCTCGGACGCCGCTCGCGCCTCCTCGGGGGTGTCGGCCACGATGCCCGGCAACACGGGCACCCCGTACTGCTCGAACAGGTCTCTGGCCTGGTATTCGAAAAGATCCACGCTGTTCTTCCAATCCGCATCGCTGCGTCGTCTCACCATGATCCGCCTCGACATCGAGCCATCTCGACATGAAGACAATGGGCCAGCGGTCAGCCTAGCGGGCGACCCGAGGGGTACGCCGAGCGTCGCGTCTGCTGTGAGCACCGGTGGACCGCAGCGCCCTGGGGAGTAGACGTGAGACAGCCCGACACCAGCAGAGACGGAGCCATCCATGTCGAAAGACGAGAACGACAGCACCACCCCCGCAGCATCCGGCGACCAGCCCTACGACCAGGCCGACGAGTTCGCCGAGTCCGAGCAGATCGCGACCAACGACGCCGTCGCCGGCGAGACGGTCTTCCCCGGCGTCGGCGAGGGCAACGACGGCCCGACCGGTGGCGCGCCCCGCGAGGGCTCGCCCGAGTACGCGTCGAACGACCTCGAGGGCGACGACATCGACCTCGACGAGACCGAGTGACGTCGGCGCACGCCGCCTGACGACGCCCCTGCCGCCCCGCGGTAGGGGCGTCGTCGTGTGGGCTCCCGCGCGGCTCGTCCCCCGCGGGCCGGGCCGGCCGACCCTGCACAGGAGGCGCGGTGCCGGCCACGGCGACCGGGGTCGCTGCCCGATCGTCGGTGCATGACATCACCACACAGCGCCCTCGCGCCCGCCCGACGACGCCTCGCGCTCGCCCTCGCCCTCTTGTTCTGCCTCGCCGTCGGCCTGCTCGGCGAGGCCCCGGCCGCCGCCGTCACGGGCACGGGACTCGGCCCGGGCCACCTCTGGCGTGGTGACGGCGTCTCGTGGCTCGGCACCTACCGGCTCGACGACGGTACCCAGGCGTTCTGCCTCGAGGCGGGCAAGAGCTCACCCGTCGGCAACCACTACGACACGACCACCGGGGGCGACGTGATCGGCGTCTCGACCGACGACCACGCCCGCCTCGCCTACATCGCCCGCACCTGGGGCGGCACGAGCGACGCCGACACCGCGGCCGCCGGACAGCTCGCCGTCTGGACGATCACGGGGCTCAACGGGCACACGCAGCGCTACTACGCGGGCCGGGCGAACGAGCGCTGGCCGATCGTCCTCGAGCGTGCGAACCAGATGCTGGCCGAGGCCGCGAGCGCCGCGTCCAAATCGGTCACCGGCTCGATCACGGTCGAGCTCGCCGCGGACGGCACGGGGCTGATCCGCCCCGACCTCGCCGTCGACCGGGTGACGGGCGGCCCCACGATCCTCGGGCCGACCCACGCGGGCACGGTCACGCTCGACGGCGCCGTGTTCGCCGACGGGTCGACGACCGCCGTGCTGCGCAACGGCGAGACCGTGCCCGTGACCGCCACCGGTGACGCCGCCTCGCTGACCGTGGCGGCCACGGTCCGGTTCGACGACCTGCCCTACGGCCGGGTGACCACGGTGGGCAACAGCCCGGCGGGGTCGCAGATGATCCTCTTCTCGGGCGGTGTCGCGGCGTCCGCCTCGGAGTCGGCCAGCGTCGAGCAGTTGTCGCCGCTGCCGTTCCGGCCGCGGGTGGCGACGGTGACGAGCGACACGATCGCCGAGGCCGGCACGGTCGTGACCGACCAGCTCACCCTCGACGTCGCACCCGGTGACGGGCTCCTGTCGGAGTGGGGGCGGTACGACGCCGCCGGCTCGTGGCGACCGGTCCCCGTCACGGTGCGCAGCCGCCTGCTCGGTCCTTTCTTCGCTCCCGTGAGCGAGGCGGCGGACTGGCCGACCGATGCCCCCGTCGTCTGCGAGGTCGCCCTCGAGGTGCTCGACGGGCCGGGCACCTACTCGACGCCCGGGTGCGAACTGCCGAGTGGCGGCTACTTCACCTGGGTCGAGACCATCGACCCGGCCGACACCCCGGTCGAGGCGGGACGCGACCGGGTCGGCGCCTGGCGTTCCCCCTTCGGCGTCGCGACCGAGACGACGTTCGCGCCCTGGACTCCCTCGATCTCGACCGTGGTCTCCGAGGCCGAGGTCGACCCCGGAGCCTGCGTGAGCGACGAACTGACCGTGGTCGACCTGCATCCCGACGTGCCGGGCGGGGTCGAGGTCGAGTCCGTACTCGTCGGGCCCTTCGCCGAGGCCCCCGCGGTCGGCAGCGATCTCGGCCCCGTCGAGCACCTGACCCCCGAGCTGGTCGTGGCGCGTGCGACCGTCACGGTCGATGCGGACGGCACCTACGACACCCCGTGCGTGACCGTCGACACCCCGGGGCACTACGTCTTCGTCTTCTCGTCCCGCGGCTCCGAGGTCGATGACCGTGGCCACCAGGTGGTCCCGGCCTTCGCCGACACGACGGTCTACGCGAGCGAGACGACGTCCGTGCGACACCCCGTTCCTGCTCCTCGCCCGTCCACGACACCGACCGGGCTCGCGTTCACGGGTTCCGAGGGTGTCGGCCCGGCCCTGCTGGGCGTCGCGGGCATCGTCGGAACGGGGCTGTTGCTGGTGCTCGGGGCCGGGGCGCTGCACGTGCGTCGACGACGCCTGACCGACGGTGCGCTCGAGGGAGCGGGCCTCCCCCACGCGGCCGACGGGGTGTCCGCCCTCGGTCTGGGTGAGGGCGGCGCGCGATGACGCCGCGGGTGCAGGTGCCCCGACACGGCCCGCACCGGGCGGTGGCACCCGGTTCAGCCGAACGGCACCTGCACCCGCATCGCCTGCCCGTTGCCGTCAGCCACCAACGCGGTGCCCGGGCTGACACGATCGGCCAGATCCGCCTTCGACAGACGCAGCCCGACGAGGTCGCCGTCGAGCGGTGCCTGCGGACTCAGCAGTGCCCCGCACCGGTTGTTGCGCACGTCGACCTGCCAGCCGGCCCAGCCCGACAAGAGCTCGGCGGTCGACCCGGCCACCACCAGGGCGTGACCGTCGTCGGGGCACGACCGCACGAAGTCGGCGAGCCACCCCGCAGCGGGGCAGTCCTTGAGTTGCTCGCCGTCGTCGACCACGAGCACGCGTCGACCCGATGCTCCGGCGAACAGGGGTACGAGCTGCGCCTGGTCGACGGACCGGGTCGCGACGACCGCGACGACGCCCGGCTGCCCCTCGAGATCGCGCAACGGCGAACGACGGGGCGTGACGAGCACGACCTCGACACCCTGGGCGGTCAACGAACGGACGACCGAGACCAGGACGGTGCTCCGGCCGCTCTTGGGCGGCCCGACCACGGCGTAGGTGCCGGGGCCGTCGGCGAGATCGGGGCCGGTCGGCACGAGGTCGTCGCCCCCGACCCCGATCAGGGCGAGCACCGACGAACCGTCGACCACAGGTCGCATCGACCAGGCGTCGTCGAACGTGACGGGACCCGTCAGCTCGTCCACCCGGAACGGCCGTCGTCCGACCGGCACCCCGGCGTCCCGTCCGGTCGCGGCGACCCCACGGAGCCGCACCGCGCGAGCCTGGGGCTGCCCCGCGGGGTCCGGGTCGACGAGCGCCACCTGCGTCTCGACGGCGGTCTCGGCGGTGAAGCCGCGACCCGGGGGCAGCGCGTCGGGCAGGGCACGGGGATCGAGCCCGGCCAGGGCGTAGTCGGCTCGATCCGTCAGGCGGAGCAGCAGCTTGTCGTCCACCATGGACGCGAGCCGTCCCGCGACGAGCTGACGATCACCCGTCACGACGACGTGGACCCCGGCCGCCGCCCCTTCGCGCAGCAAGAAGCCGACCTGGTCGACGAGCTTGCCGTGCTCGATCTCGGCGAAGCTGCCGACGAACCCCTCCCAGCGATCGATCATCACGACGACGTGTGGCAGCCGGTCGCCCTCGGGCACGGATCGGCGCTGCTCGACGACGCCGGCGTGCCCGCCCGACGCCAGCACCCGCTGTCGGCGGTAGGTCTCGTCGACGAGCTTCGTCAGGAGCCGCCGCACCCGGTCGACCTGGCTTCGTTGCACGATCGCCCCGGTGTGCGGCAGCGTCTCGAGCGGCAGCAGCGCCCCGCTGCCGCAGTCGACGCCGTAGAGGTGCACGTCGGCGCAACTGGTGAGGTCGGCCACCGAGGCGGCGACGGTGCGCAGCACCTGCGAGCGCCCCGTGCGCGGGGCTCCGACGACGAAGAGGTGACCGAGCACCTGCAGGTCGAGCGCGGCGGCGGCCTGGCATTGCTCGCCCGGGAAGTCCTGCCTGCCGTAGGGCAGCGGCGGCAGGTCACCCACGAGATCGCCGGGATCGCCGAAGCCCGAGGCCGTGCCGTCGCCCCGGCCGTCTCCGTCGCCGGGCCCCGTGACGTCGTCGAGCACCAACCGATCGGGCAGAGCGTCGAGCCACGGGCGGTGGGGCGGTGCGATGCCGAGCCGGCCGACGGCGTCCGCGATCGCCCCGACGAGCTCGACGAGATCGGTGCGGCCGTCCGACTCGGCGACCGGGCGGGGAGGGGGCTCGCGTCGCGGGCGACCGAGATCACCCCAGACGAGGGGGCTCGACCACACCTCGGGCACGACGTCGGCGACGACACCCGGCCGCCGCCCGCCGACCCGGCCGGCCTGGAAGGGCACGAGCGCGCTGGCCCCCAGCCGCACGAACGCCCGACCCGGCGTGGACTTGGCGATGCCTGCCGCATCACCGGCATCGATGACGTCGGTGCTCTCACCGGCGTCGGTCACGCGCAGGGCGATCCGCAGGTTCGTGTTCGCGCGGATGTCGCCCGTGACGACGCCCGTCGGCCGTTGCGTGGCGAGGATCAGATGAATGCCGAGGGAGCGCCCCCGCTGGGCGACGTTGACGAGGCCCGTGATGAAGTCCGGCAGTTCGCGGACCATGCTCGCGAACTCGTCGATGACGATCAGGAGGCGCGGCAACGGTGGCCTGCCCCCCTCGCGTCCCGCGTCCTCGACGTAGTCCTCGAGGTCCTTGGCGCCGACCTCGGCGAGCAGGTGCTCGCGTCGGCGCAGTTCGGCGCCGAGGGAGTGCAGCGCACGCTCGACGAGGTGCGTGTCGAGATCGGTGACCATGCCGACGGTGTGCGGCAGCGGAGCGAAGTCGCGGAACGCCGCGCCGCCCTTGTAGTCGACCAACACGAAGGTCATCGACTCCGGGGTGTTCGCGGCCGCGAGCGACGCGACCATGCTCTGCAGCAGCTCCGACTTGCCCGATCCGGTCGTGCCCGCCACGAGGCCGTGCGGGCCGTCCCGACGCAGGTCGAACGCGAACGCGCCATCGAGGCTCTCGCCGATGACGACCTCGGTCGTGGGCGCGCAGCGCGCCCATCGTTCGAGCACCGCCTCGGGGGTCGGCGGTTCGAGCTGCAGCACGTCGAGCAGGCGCGAGCGCGCGGGCACCCCGCCTGCCCCACCGCCGTCGTCGACGTCGACGACGGGGGCCAGGGCGCGAGCGACGGCCTCGAACCAGCCGTCCGGCAACAGGTCGGCCCGCACCTCGCGCACGTCGGCGGTGCGGTGCACGTCGAGGGAGTGCCGTGACGGGCCGCAGGTCACCACCGCAACGCACTCCTCGGGCAGCGACCGACGCTCGGCGTCGAGGCACACGGCGTGGACGCCGACGGCCGGCCCGTCCCGCAGGATGCGGACCAGGCCCGGCAGGGGCCGGAGTCGGCGAGCACCGTCGACCACGAGCACCACGTCGGAGGCCGGACGGGTGGCCCCCGGCGTCTCGCGGGCCACCCGTCGTCGGGCGTCGATCTCGGCCCCGAGCTCGGCG
>Ga0265798_10002216_pt1 | contig 28900 bp, 26 predicted proteins | sample P3T30metagenome_FD_192430 | JGI IMG/M metagenome (GOLD analysis project Ga0265798, IMG submission 192430) | Plant litter microbial communities from East Loma Ridge, Irvine, California - P3 T30 | ecosystem: Environmental > Terrestrial > Plant litter > Unclassified | place: USA: California...
ACGCCCGCCTTCTCGTCGACATCCATGACGGAGTCGTCATCTTCGTCATCTTCATCGCAGACAGTCCTCCTGGCAAAGCTGTCTGCATCTTCCATGATGATTTCCAAACCCACCGTCTCATCCTTATTCCCGTGATCGATACGCGAACAGTCCTCACTCCCCTCACACCCGCACATATCATCCCACTCCTTCTCCCACGGCCCCAGCCCGTCAAAAATACTAACAGGGTTAGCCAGCAACTTCTCCCGGGCTTCTTTGCCCGACCTGCCCTTCACTTCGAGGCGCAAGTTCGCTACATCAACCGAGCTGTTGACGATTGGGTTGACCTCGACACCCTCATCCATGACCGTGGTTCCGATCTAGTGGTAGGCATTAGAAAAGTTCAACCATAGTTTGGTAATTGGGAAGGCAACTTGCGATTTGGGCGGGATAGGAAGCGATGAAGTCTTTATCGGGTTGCCATCCTACTAGTATGCCGGTGATGTGGTATTGTGGTAGGACCTTTTCTTGTTGCCTTAGCTTGCGGTCGTCGGAGTCGTCGTCAGAGTCGCAAAGCGTGTCGGAGTCCGTATCGCACTCCGTGTCGGACGTAGCGCAAGAGAGGGTTGAGAAGACTCCCTGGGTCTCGGCCGGTTTTGTCGTGAACTGCATGGACACGGTGTAGTAGTTAGGACTGTTGTATGTTTTATAGAAACTCGCGATGAGAATGTGTAGGCTTTTAAGAGGAAAAGTTGGAGATGAATGCATTATATAGATGGCTGGAGTTACCGTGGTTCCGTTTCTGATACTATGTCATTATTGCTCACGTATCGTAACGCGCCAACGAGATGGAGAATGTTTCTAAGAGTGGGGCGCGAAAGACGGAGTCGTAGAATGCAAAGTCGAGGTAATTGGATTTCACTGCAGCTTGCAGTAATTTCTGCCATGGTTTACTTGCCAGCGACACAGACTCACCTCAACAGCCATGCCTAAGAAACCCGCGATACAGATACCTCCAGAATCACTCACACTAGTCGCGCCCAGGCTGAATTCCCTATCCTCTTTCGGCACGTTATCCGTAATCTCGGCAAAGGTGCTGACATAGACCAGCCCACCTAATAGACCTTCCCAGAAAATGATTACGCAAACGATGTAATAGCTCGGGATGAAATTGAACATGGCGTGCAGCGCGAGGACAATGAGATTGGCGACTTGAAGGAATGACGGGACGTAGAGGTGGTGTATGCGTATGAAGGGTGTGGAGGATCGCGAGATGAAGACACCAACCTGGTAGATGGCGCCATAGGTGCTATAGAAGGAGCGGTATTCGTCGAAAGGAGAGGATTCGAGAGGGAAGAGCAGAGTGGGTGCCACGCCCTGGTTGATAGTGTACTCGGCGATGTAGACAAGAAGGAGGGGCAGCATACTATGACGGATTAGTCTGGAGTGGATGAGGTTTAAGGATCAGGCTTACTATGGGAAGAACAGGCCTCGCGCGCGGTTGAGGTTTGCGCGAAAGCTACTCAGCGCACTGTTAGCACCGGTGTTAGTGACAGAGGGGAAACTGCGCCCTGAAGCCGAGTGCATGGAGGAAGACAACAGGTCGTCTTGTTCCTGCGCTGGGCCTACTTCCTCTTCCTCATCGTCCCCATGGTCATCGATGGCTTCATAATCGCCTTGTTTCTGGATGCCAGCGCGCAGCGGGCCGAGTGGAAGAATAATGAAGAAGCTCAGCACCATGATTTGCGGCAAGAAGGAGAAGACGAGTAGACTTGTGCGGGGGGTGATGCCGAGCGTGTTGGTCGCAATGGCATAGGCCCCGGCACCGATCAAGCCGGCGCCTCCCGTGCCTGAGCCCCAGGAAGCCAGGGCAAAATGGCCATAGTAATGTGTCAGGCCAAGGAAGCTCAGTTCACCAGCTCCACTGCTCAGACTGGCAAGCATGACTCCGCACATCTTGATGGCGATGGTGCCCGAGTCCTGCAGTGGAGGCGTGAGGGCGATGATGAGCATGCCGCATACGGAGAGAGCGACGAATATGACGATGCGCACATTGTAGGGGATCTTGTGGATGAAGTACGGGGCGCACAGTTTGGCGAGGAACGAGGGAATGACGTCGGCGAGGAGCACGACGCCTTTGGGGACATTTGGGCCGACGAGGTCGAGGGCGGCGGAGAGGATGATTACGTAGAGCACGTTGTTAATGAGGCCTGGGCGTGTTAGTCGCGGTGGAGCGGACAGTGTTGGTGCCCCTCTTTGGGGGTTGAGGTGCATGCATACCGAACAACCAGAAGGCGGCGCACACGCGTGGGTCGGCGCCATGGAAGACAGCCTTGAGGCGCGCACGGTAGACGGCCCAGGAAGACGCGGGAGAGCCAGGCATGGGGAGGAGCGGCATAGGATGCAGAGACTGGTGTTGCTTCACATATCGCAGGTTGGAGGGTGAAAGCTACGGGCACGTGTCACGCGCCTCAGATGACGAGGGGCAGCTGCTGGCCGTGTCGGTGTTGATGGCTGGGCTGGACTCGGACATGGATGGGTGCACCTGCCGATCGGGCTTGGCGCGAGGCGGTCAACTGGAAGGAACGATTCAGGAACGGGCTGCATGGGAACGGGCGTCGCATGTTCCGACGAGCATGGGTGTTTCTTTTTGTGCGCAGAGCGGGCAGTCTGGGCGGGGCTACGACGAACTATGGCCAGGGGCCCTCTGATATACGCATCATCATGCGCCCGAGGGCTTTGAGTCGAGCAAACGTCCTGTGGCCGTGTGGGCGTGGTGTAGGCGCTTTGTGGGAAGCAGCCCTATCACATCGCCAGTGCCTGCCCTCTAGTCGGGCTCTCGCTTTCGTCGCTGCATGCGGGGCTGCGCTAGAGTCCTACAGGGATCGTGGCGCTTGGTCCCATTGCGCCTTCTCGTTTCCTCGCATGCTCGAGGCTCTTTTCTTCTGCAATACTGCTGCTCGCTCTGGGCCGCACCCCTCCACACGACGACGACCATTGTACTCTCCATGATACGCTAGCGAGCGGGAGCGTGTACTGATATCCCGTACTTGCGACACTTTCATCCTCACCACCTCTCCGATGAGCCCAAGCCGACTATGGACCGCCCGCCGCCCTACCAACGACCACCAGATCGCCCTATGAACTACCACCCGCAGACGACGCAAGCCTACCCAGGCCACCCGCCAGCCTCACAACCACAACCGCAACAGCCACTCCACGCTCCGTATGCCGTCGACCCGTACTCGATGCCCCGGCGCGACCCATTCTTTCCTTCGGGACCACAACACGTTCGACGCAGTAGTCAAGGACTACCCGCTGGTAATAATGCGCCGCAAGGCCAGAATGAGGGACAAGGGCAGGGTGGCTGGTCAAATACAGGTACGGGCTACCATTTCCACAAATGTCTTGGAAAACACATCTGCGCAGTAGGTACTGGGGACGGAGGGTCTGTGTAGCCTGGACATGCATGTGTACAATTTTTGTAGCTCTCACCAGTTCACAAAAGGTGCCCAGTCATCCAGGCTGCATTTTGACCTGTATGTCTCAAGTCTGTGGCACCGCTCGCATGGCTGTCTGGCTCGAGGAACAGGCAAGAGACGGTAGTGGGAAGGCATTGCCTGCATGGATCGCTGCATGACACGTCAATTGCGAAAAAGCACTTCACCGCCTGTCGCCGTCATATCGACGCAGGCAAATGCAGGCAATCTTTCCCTACTAGTGTCGCCATGCCATCCCGAGCCACACCAACATGTGCGTTGCTCAACGGTGCGCGCCATTTGTCGGTGGAGATGGCATGGGTCTGGCGAATTCTATGGCGCACTCCGCAGATGTGGCTCCTAGCTAATGCACGATCCGCGGGCCTCTAAACCTCTTTCGAAAAGTCGCGACTCGCCGTCCGAGCTTGTGCTGATCCATGTCTTTAGCGCGACCGATACACTACGAGACTCATCACTCCCAGTCGCACCCTCCACCGCAAATGTCCACTTCCAACAACCCTCCAGCCCCGGCGCCCTATAGCTTCGATGCTGCGCGCGCCTCGTCGCTGAACGCTGCCAGCTCCCCGAACCCCTATGGTACAGCCCCGCTCCCAAAAGCAATGGTCAAGCTTTGTCCCAAACTAACTCTCCCCCAGGCCCGTCTCACGAACCTCCACCTCCACCATCCTTCGCGCGGCCCCAAATGCCTCCTCCATCGTCCCCCACACAGCAGCATCTCCATGCATCCCAGTCGCAGCGTCCACAATACACCTCCAACTTTGGCGCCAACAGAGAGCTTCCTGGCCTAGGTCAGGCGTTGCGACCGGGAAGCAGCATGTCCATCTCATCTCTTATCGGCGGCGGCGGTGACACAGGTGCGCTCAACCAAACAGCGCAATCACAGCCCTCGCCTCCCACCAACGCCCCAGTACCCAACGGCCACAGCATGCAGCCACCTTCGCCTCGACGTGGCCTCCCCGCTGGTTCACGGTCGGATTTCCCTCTGTTTCGCCGGCAACCCACACCAGAACGCAACATGTACGGCAGCAATACCTCGCGGCCATCTGAAGGTCATGCATTCTCGGCCGGCTCACCCAGACAGTCCTACAGCAACCATGGCTCGCCTGATCCGGGCCGCCAGTCGCTGCCACCAACGACACAACCCTACAAGCCCATGAACTTCGCCGGCCACCGCCCCTATGCGCAGGATACAGGGCGACAGCCTGCCGCAAATGTCCCACCCCGGCCGAATAGCCAACCGATGGGCCCTCTGGCAAACACCGAACAAGAGGGCAGATCTTCGTACGACGGGTTTCCAGGCCGGCGCAGCGTCTACGGACCAAATGAGGAGCGGCGGCGCACACTGGGGGAGTCGCATCACGCAAGGCCCAATGCTGCAGAACTCTTAGCAGGCACAAACCACAATGCTTCTGAGAGGGATCGGCCCGTGACTGTTCACCCTGTGTCGCAGTCTGGCTTCAGTCCACCGCAGGCGCAGCGCAACATCTCTGGCTCATCCGAACCTCCACGCAGTCTGTGGCGGCAATCAGCGCCTACCAGTGCTGTCCATGAACCTCCTCATGACAGTCGCGCAGAGGAACCTCCGCCGATGCATCGCACCTATGGCCCGTACCCCCCATCCATGCTGGGCGCTCCCCGATACGGCGCCCAAAGTTCAGAGGATATGTTGCGACGCAGTGTAGACCAGTTGGGCCATCGCGTAGTCGAGCAGTACCACGCTCCTCCTACCTCCGACCCCAACTCCCTAGAGCGACAGAGGACCGAGCCACTCGCACGCTCTCTATCCTCCAGCGGAAGATCGCTCTATGATCAGCCTTCCAGGATGGGTGAGGCCATGCAACACTCGAAATCGCACATTGGCTTTGGTTTGGAGGCGAGCAGACGAACGGGCAGAGCGTCTCCGCTTCCACAGGCTGTTCAAGGTGCCTCGGCGCAGCCCTTGTCCGTTGGCAAAGATCCTGGAATCAAGAGCGAATTCGGGCGCATGTTCTCCGGTCTCGGCAGCGGGCTGGGATCGACGACCCCATCGCGGGGAAGTCCCATGCCACAGAACGGCCAGGGCTCATTCGAATCGGACAACGGCGAAATGATGAGAAGAATCGGTTCCCAGCAAGGAAGGAAGCCGAAGCGAGTCAAGGATGAGGAGGGAATCTTCGACATCGAGAATGCTGATGGTAGAGGAACACCCGGTGCGCGTGGGACCAAACGGAACAAGCACCATCATCATCAGTGAGTTCCCTCTTTGCCATAGAAGATGCGTACTAACAGCATAGTCACCACCATCACCACCACCACCAACACAAGCCTGACGAAGACACGTCGATCCAGCCAACCTCAACTACCATTAACGGGCGACACCCCAGTCTACCACAAGCTGGCCCAGGCCATTCAGTCCATCACCACCATCACATTGCAGGAAACCCTCATCACCACCATCACCACCACCACGCCCCTCGACCTAACCATCAGCCGTTGCAGCAAGTAACAAAGATCCTGACCAAGGTCCATGACGTACAGCCTGTTCTTGACGACGCTGCGAAACGCCCTCGCAAACATCTTGGATCACAGCTGTACGATGCAAAGACAGAACTGCCCAAGCCCAACTCATCGTTAGATGACCAGTTCGGATACGCCTCGAAACCTCAACGGCTGCCTCGTTTCGATGTCAATCCCATCAATTGCACTTTTACTATCAGAGTGCCGCGTTACTACCTGAAGCCACGACAACGCCAGCACGTCGTGTTAGAGAGGCATCTTTGGGGTGCGCGCGTGTATCGCGACGATTCAGATCCTATTGCTGCTGCGATCCACTCTGGATGGATCCGTGGTGAATGGGATGATACTGTCGACGTCACTATGCTCGACCCACGCATCACTGCGCCCAACGACCCAGCCGATGCTGCTGACGTTCTAACGAAGGTGCCAGCGGCCCCTGTGACACCACCCGCCGATATGGACTTGCAGATTGAGATACTCATCTTGCCACAACTTCAGGAGTACACCGGTTCCGTCGAATATGGCATCTCGAGCAGGAAGAGCAAGGCTCATGAGGGTCTCAGCTTCATGATCAATAAGATTCGATGGGTTGAGGAAGGCATCGGCAGCCGAGGACAGGAACGAACAGCAGCGGCATTGAAGCGACGATTGGATGCCAGCGCGACTCTGCTTGCTTTGCAAAGGGGAATCGACAACACGCACAGGGTCAATGGCATGACCAAACTACATGCTTGAGATTTAGTTGGATGGATCAAGGTCCATGACATATAACGGCCGTCTGGATAGTGATTTAGCATGGCATTTGTAGCGCAGGATGATTTTAGCATTGCTAGATACCCGCATCTTTTATAGCTTGACTCTGGCGTAGGATTGCACATAGCGTCGGCGAATTCTGGGAAACGATGTAATGAGGTGTTGCACACGACATGAAAAAAACTTTTACTTTTCGCATTATCTATCTGCGTTGATGAGTGCTTTTCCAACGGTACGCCTATGGCTGCAATGCGTTGTTATCAGGTCAGCCACACGTGGGGAGAGTGGTAACCAATCCCGCGGCGATCACACACCGCAGTACCAGAGCGATAGCGGCCTGGACGTACCCCGGGCTTGCGTGTACGCACCTTAAGCAAGAGCAGTCTATCCCATTTGCGTGGTGTGCATTTGATCCTTCAACCTTCAACGCCCAGGCGACAGATCGCGAGGTACACGAAACTCTGGCAGCCCACTGCCCCGCCACGACGAAAGCTTACGTGACGCCCTCATCACAACGCGTACAATAACTGATGTCAACGATGCATCACCGGACTTACTCCATATCGACTGTAAGTAGTCTTTTTTCCTTGCTAGGATCTCCAGGATGCACCATTGTTTTTTTGCCGATTTACGACGACTGGCGCGCGACTACGACAATGTAAAGAAATTTCGCTCCCATCCATCACGTCTTTCCGGCAATCGGCGGCTTTAGGCAGGCATGTTTCTGGACCCCCTAGCTATGCTGCTGGAGCCATTGTCGTCATACCGCAGAAGCAGGCGGCATCATGGCACACGACCCGGAGAGCTCGTAGCAGCATGGCAACGGCTGAGAGTCTTGGAGCTGTCCTGCCGGTGCCCATTGCTGTAGGCAAGCACCAAGGAATGCGCATGGGCAGGCGCCAACGACGACCGTTGTTTGCGCTGTCACGACTGGCGGACATGTGGACACATTGGACTGCAGCCACACGTGCTATCGAATGAGAATCACCCGTTACATCTGCTCCACCGCGCCCGCTAGCCTGGAGCCGCAATCCGAACGCTTATTGCTCTGGCTTGTGAAAAGAAGGACGCCGTACCGAATGCGGGGGAATCATCGTCAATCAATCCATCTCCTCTCGCTTCTTGACTGCCGGGCCGACCTTACGACCCTGCAACACGACACTCGACGTCCATACACTTATTGCTTCACCTAACAGACGACTTCAGCCGTGCGACTCCACAGCCTTCTGTTGACCGCCTAGCATCTCCCCTTGCTGCATCGTTGATTAAAAGCCGCATTCTCGCTGCATCTCGGAATACCTTCGGCTAGATTTCCGATCCATATAACTTTTACTTCGCTTCGCCAGTCGCATCGTCACTGGACTTCAGGGAGCTGTACTTGCCGCATACAATGACCGACTCCAATGCCGACTCCAATGGATTCTATGCGCCCAATATGCGCGCAGTGCCTGCTGGCGACTTCGTAAGACCAAGCAGAAAGACTAACGGTGCTGGTGTACAGGCCGAAGACACGCGGATATGCGTCGTCATGGTAGGCTTGCCCGCGCGGGGCAAGAGTTTGATCGCACAGAAAGGTACGTTTCTTCTGTACGGTCTCGTATAGACACTAACGAGTTGCAACGCAGTGGTTCGCTACCTCCATTGGTTATCGATCAAATCCAAGACGTTCAACGTTGGCCAGTATCGTCGTACTGCGACCCCAAACCCCTCCGCCGAGTTCTTCGATACCTCCAACCCAGAAGGAGAGCGTCTCCGGAAAGCAGCCGCCGAAGCAGCTGTTAACGACATGTGTAAATGGTTTTCTGAGGGCAGGGGCTTGATCGCGATACTAGACGCCACAAACTCGACCAAAAGCCGACGCAGGTGGATACAGGAGCGATGCTCCGCCGAGAACATCGAGACGCTATTCGTTGAGTCAAAATGCGACGACGAAGATCTCATTATGAGCAACATATTGGAAGTCAAGACGACATCTCCAGACTATGTCGGTCAAGACCCCGAAGAAGCTGCAGCGGATTTCCGCAACCGTATCCGGAACTACGAGAAGGTGTACCAGACTATAGACGAGGACGAGCGCGACCTCACATACGTCAAGCTCATCGACGTGGGCAAGCAAGTCATCATCAACCAGATTCAGGACTACCTCCAGAGTAGGGTCGTCTACTACTTGATGAATCTCCACATCAAGCCGCGCTCCATCTGGTTATCGCGAGTAAGTACATGTCGCAAACACGAGCTATGAAAACTAATCGTGGCAGCACGGTGAATCCGAGTACAACCTCACAGGTCAAATTGGAGGAGACGCAAACCTATCAGAGCGAGGAGATGCTTACGCGCATGCGCTACCCGGTCTGGTTGCGAAATCGGTCGGCGACGGTCGCAAACTTACTGTCTGGACCTCAACCTTGAAGCGAACGATCCAAACCGCACGATTCCTCACATTCGAGAAGTTGGAATGGAAAGCGCTCGACGAACTCGACTCGGGCGTCTGCGACGGTCTCACATACGCTCAAATCGAACAGAAGTTCCCCGAAGACTTCAAGCAACGCGACGAGGACAAATACAACTACCGTTACTTGGGTGGAGAGTCATATCGCGATGTTGTCATTCGTTTGGAGCCTATTATCATGGAGCTGGAGCGGAGCGAGAACATCTTGATCGTTACACACCAGGCCATTCTGAGGTGTATCTACGCATACTTCATGAACGTACCACAAGAGCAGAGCCCGTGGATGGAGGTCCCGCTACACACGTTGATAAAATTGACGCCCAAGGCGTACTCAACACAGGAAGAGAGACTGAAAGCCGACATACCGGCGGTCAGCACCTGGCGAGGTAAGGGCAGCAAGGCTGAGCATCAGCAGGCAAATGGCGGCACATAGCCTAACTCCTATCCAGCTCCCGGGGAAATCTGCGGCGCGCCTGCTCCCCTGGGAGCGGATGTTGGAAGAATCGTAACGAACTAGGCCAGTGCAAGTCTGGCTCGGCACTTTAGACGGACAACGAAGGTTACCAGGGATTTGCGCTTCGATCAAGTCGGACTTGATCTCTCGGCGCGTGTGTTAAGCATTGGGCATAGATTGGCATTTCAGCGTTTTGGTCACATCACTAGACGGCAATATCCAAGGTCGACGGTCAAGATGGGAAGGAGTCGACGTCTCTAAGTATAGCAGTAGCTACTAGATATCAATGTCAAAAACCACTCGATATCAAAACGGTTCTCTATCTACCAATATGCTCTGGATTTACGAAAAGCTGCGACGCAGCAGCACACAAAGCACTAACTAACGAGCACGTACTACCAGTCTTGGGAAGCATGACGGTAGTGCCTCGTCGCTGCCACCTTCCCATCTCAGCCTCCCCCGCGGACATTGACCATCACCGCAACCCCACCCAAACCCCAAGCTCCGACCGCATCGCACATACGCACGCATCCTAACAGCACACACCCGTTCTGTAAACACCTTGAATCCCGTCGCTCTCGCCTAGCCCCAGCAATGCGATCATGACATGGCCACCCCCCAACCCCGGCGGCGTAAACCTCCAGTTCATCGCCGAAGCGCAACAAATCATAAACAGCCACAACCAGCACCACGCGCACCAGCCCTCGTTCACCCACGCTACCGGCGGCCACGCACCCATTACCAATGACGAAATCGAATCAGAAGCCGCTTTCAACGCCCAGTTCACTGGACCCCCCACCACGTTAGACTACGATACACTCACCGGTGCTGGTTCCAGCAGCGGCGGGTACGGCGCGCACCGTCTACATGGGCAATCACCACAAACAGGAGGAAGTAGTGCTGGTAAGGCGGAGGCTCCCAGTAAATCCACGCTAGAAACACGGAAGAGCATACAGGCACGGGGCAAGAATTGGAATTCCTTCTCTGGCGAAGCGCAGGGGAGGGTGTGGGAGGAGAGGCAGAAGAGGGATGAGGCGGTCAGTATATTGGAGAGCGAGGAGATGCTCATGTGGATTGCGGGGGTGAGGAATGAGGTATGTGCCGCGAATGATCACACAAGTTGGAGAGGAGATCGGTTGCTAATTCGTGGTGGATACAGAGTGTACCACAAACGCGCGCGTTTTACCGTAACATCGTCCTCGGTCTCACACAACCGCCTGCGGATTGGAACGACGAGTGGGAGGTACAAAGTACTGGAAATGGAGCCGCAGAGGGGCAGGGTATGGCGGGGAGTGGGAGTCCGGCGAGAAGTGGAAAGGGCAAGGAGAGGGATATTGCGAAGATGAGGAAGAGGGTTAGTTCGGGGCAAGGACCTGCTTGAACGGAAGCTCGCATGTTCATCGTGAGATTCTTTGGCGTTACTTTGGATTTAAGGCGGATCGCGTTATACCCCAGCTTTTTTGTTCAGTTCACATGAGGGAAGTTTGTAATGGCAAGACGTACGACATTACTATTTTGCGTTGCGTAACTATTGCTTCCTTCCGTCTTATTCTCATTTGTATTCCAAGATCATACATGGCCTTCGCCAAACGCCGTGTCTTTCTTAGGTGCAGAAGTCCAAGCCTTTGCCAGCCCAGGCCAGACCGAACCCAGAGAACGATTGATACCTTTTCACCAAAGGTCGCGGGGAATGCCAATGTCAAAGCTCATCTGTTCCCCCAAATTCCAACCTCATCTCTGAACGACATCTGCCAAACCGAAAATCGTACATCTCACATACCCTCCTCCATACCGACATTCCTCCACCAAGGCTTACCATCCTCGCCACTAGCCTTATCAGCAAACATATCTGCCGCATCGCCCACCTGTCTCCTCTCACTAATCTCCCTGCTGACCTGACCCGACAGCTTGAGCTTCATTGCCTTGCTCGCCAGGAAAGGGTTATACTTTCGCGAACCGTTACCTTGCGCCATTCCTCGGGAAGACCGGATGAGTTCGCTTGACGTCCATCCGCCCCTCATGACGGGTAATTGCTATTGCAGAGGTTCTGAGGAGGAGGAGAGGCGGTTGAGGTGGAGGTAGACGTCTGTGCCGTATCTATGACCGATGTTGTTAGTAAAGAGATTATCTTGGGGTACGAACTGGGAGGCTTACCCTTCCATGGAAATCAACTTCAAATCTCCTCCGAAGTAGCGTGCGTATAGCCTTGATATGGGTAACCCGTAACCGAATCCAGCCATGGGTGCTTTGAAATCGCTCTTGTTGAAGTCGGGGTCCAGGCTCGGTGTTTGGTCGACGGTCGTGTACATGTATGTCCATACCAGCGGGATCGATGATCTGGGAATACCACCTCCTTCGTCCGAGATCTTAATTGTGATGTCCTCCTTGCCCTCTGCAACAATGACCTTGGTTACGGGGAACTCTTGTTTGTCCTGTCCATGTCTTTCCACCACAGCACGCAGCGAGTTCTTGAGAGTCTCGAAGAGCATGTGCGACAAGTGTCCTGGCACGTACATGAAGCTGATATCCGGGTTGCACACGAGCTGGACCTTCGGTGCATCGAATAGTCCGTAGTGGTCCTCGCAGACGAAGCGCGCATTCTCAATAGCCTCCTGAGCCAGTTCTTGAACATTGGTCTTTGTGCAGATTATACCGACGTAGTTGGGATCGTTTCGCGAGCGTTGGTCTGTGAGGGCGATGTGCTGGCCGATGAGCATACGGATACCGATACGCGACATATAGAAACGGTCGAGGAAGGCTTGGATGTTGTGGTCGATCTGCATCCTTTGCCTCTTGCGCTTCCATTCGAGAATGCCTTGTGCGACTGTCGTAACGACGCTGTCGTGCCGCCTCTTGATCTTCTCCAATGTGTCTGCAAACTTGGTGTTGTATGCGCCCAGCTCTGGCGGCCATTCCTGTCCGTCGTCTGCCGCGGCATAGTATCTCCGGCTCGCGCCTTTCACTTCTTTTGTGATCGTGCCGCCGTTTCCGTTTCCATTGCCGTTGCCGTTCCCGTTCGTCGTCGGCGCGGACCGGTATTGTCCTGTTTTGATGCTGGGGTTCTGCGTCGGCTTGCTCATCAGGTTCTTATCGCCGGCTTTCTTCGCTGGTTTGAGGAGTCGCTCCTTGACCTCACTCGAGAGGGTCGGCCGGGGCAGTTCGACGAGTTCCTGTCAGATGAGTCAACGCGCTCCAGCGAGAACCTTAGCAATACACACTTCGAATGACTGCGCATACCAGTCGCGCACTCTTTGGATCGATGGCATCTCATTGAGGCCATCTGGAAGTTCGTTGAGCTCTTCCACGCGGTGGGCTAACCGTATGGGCAGTTCTTCAGAAAGGAATTGTGACGCGCGGAAGAGGGTTCCCGTAGATGGCTTCTCTCCAAATTGTACCATTTGCCGTAAGGAGACACCTGGTGGCATGTCAGACGAATACTGTAAGTGACCATGCGTGCTGCATACCGGTTGCTGGAAAGTTGCTGTAGTGCTATCCAAATGTTAGCTACGACCGCGACTGTGCGACAGGCTTGCCCACCTTGATGGTGTCCATCAGCCTCTCGCTCCGTTTCCACGACATGATGCCAATTGTACAGGCCGAAACGGCCTTTGTCGCTGCGTATTCGCCAAAGTGGTGCTGGTGATGGTGGTGTTCACTGTCGAGCTACCCGAAGCACAGTTCCCGCCCCACTATGACGCTAATTGGTCTCGCTGCTACAGGCCGAGGTAACGGCGCGTCTGGATGCTGGGGAGCGATTTGAGAAAGGGAAGAGTGAAGTGGAAGAGAGACGCATGTGCTCGTGTGCCCTATGACACAGACTAGATGGCTGATGTACACGGAGTCTTCCGGCGATGACACCACTGCGACGAGCACCTGCGCTTCCCCCACACTTGACCTGCTTTCACGTGGAGAAGATGTGGAAAAGGCGCCACGAAGCCTCACGCTTTAACTACTGGCATCCCGCAGCTGACGAGACACAATGTGTCTAGCTTTTTGAGTCCCTGTTGCTTTTACTACCCACGCTGTCTAGCGAAACGAGTTGTTGACATTGCAAGTCTTCCGCAAGCATCCATGAGCTCCAGCCACACGATCCTCGGTTAGCTGTCGGAGAAAGCACCGGTAGAGCGCATGTTCCTGGCTGCATGTTCCTCAGGTCCGAGGGTGCAAGGTGCTCGCTGCTCGCGTGAGTCGCTCCCTAGAGGCTAGCACTAGACTATTCTTCTAGTCTGTACATTTTGTGGAAATGCCGCTCAACGTGTCAGAAAATTTGCGATGTATGCAATTGGCTCATCATCAGCTAGATGTATGTCGTCTTAGATACGAAATCGATGCTTGACCAATTCTGCCGTCTTTGGAAGCAAATCGTAATGAATCACTGGGGGCTGCACGATGTTTGCGACTTGTTCACGGAAGATGATGAGCGTGTTGAATGATCGGTAGAGGAGATTTGGTATTCCGAAAGTGCAACTAAGTCCAAACAGGCTCTATGCCGCACCAAAGTCGAAAAGCGCCTTGAAATGATACACCTAACATAATCTACATGAAGGGGTATTGCGGTCTAACTGCGCTCACCGCCTCCGTCGTTCGTCTATCATCGATGATGGTACAATCCAAACAGTTTTTGGGTCGAAAAGGTATTATAGAAAGGTCATGGCGTGTCGATAGGATGGTATAAACGCTCGAGAGGTGATACGCTTATTTAGTCTCGTTCTGGAGGAAGGTGATCAAGTCGTTGCGGTCCTTGGGCTTCTTGAGACCACCGAAAGCCATCTTGGTTCCGGGAATGTACTTCTTGGGGTTCTCGAGGTACTCGAACTGTGCTTCGTCAGCATGCATGCCCACCACATAAGCGTCTTCTTGGGATATAACGTACGAGAGTCTCGTTGCCCCACTCGACACCCTTCTGCTTGTTGGCGTCGGTGTATGAGAAACCCTCAACCTGGCCGGACTTGCGGCCGAAGAGACCGTGTAGGTTGGGGCCGATCTTGTTGCCCTCGCCCTCCTTCAGGGTGTGGCACTGAGCGCAGCGGGTCTGGAGGTTCGTTAGACTACGTTCGGGAGGCGTGGACGATGGCGTTGAGGCCGGTTCGGTGTGTTCGTACCTTGAAGAGGTTGGCACCCTTCTTAGCATCGCCTGAACAAAGTGTTAGTTGTATGTAGTGACAAAATTTCTTTGCCCAGCCAAACAATCCGCCACCGTCCGCCCTTTGTCGCAAAGCTGCCACCTTGCGCTCACCGCTTCTTGAGTTGTCAATTATTCGGTCGGGACACCGGGAATAATTGATTCCTCATAGGAGTCGGATATCGGAATGCGCGCAGGCTCAATGGGTTGCAGACGATGGTCGACAGAGTGACAGAAGGCCGATGACGTCTAACCGGTGTCAAGAAAACGTACCCTGCTCGAAACCCATTTTGAAGATGTGGTGGTGGTTGGGGTAAGGTTAAGTGTTGGTGGAGGTGGAGTGGTGAAAGTTAATGTAACTCTAGTCGTGACTGAGAGGTTGTGAGAGAGAAAAGATGGCCAAGTAGGAGTTGAGAGGCTTGAGAGAGTTTTAAGAATCTTGCCGTTAGCCGCGACGAAATGACGGGCCCAGGGCCCTGACGCGAGCACGGGTCACGGGACTAGCCAATCAGGCGACAGGTATAACTCAGTAGCAAAAAGTGCTCGGGTGGAACCGGTCCGGGATGGCAAACAGGAATCGCGATCAAATGGCGGTGCACTCGCCGCATCTGGTCTCTGTTCCTCAGCCAACTTGCCGTCGCTGCTTTCACGCCACGCCGTCCATTGCGACTCCTGACTCCCTAGGCTATCTCGCAACTTACTCGGCAATCTCGCATGAAGCTTGTGGGATAATGCCGTCACCAAGTGCTGCCGTCAATCATCGTGAAGAATTTCGCTCTTCTTTCCTCCGGTGGTAGAATAAGCAGCGTCTGGCCTATTTGGTTGCCCTGCAGGACGCTTCTTCCCTGCTTTCCCTGGCCCGAATTCGATATGTGAAGCCTGTACAAGGGTCCGCAAATCGATGTGACATGCCCACTAACCCGCGCACCTCCACGCACCTGGTTCCCTAACATGACGGGCCAGGGTCATGAATAACGTTCTCTGTTATCTGCACAGCAGCCCATTACTATTTCAAGCGCCGGCCAGGATCGACACTATTCTGCCCTCTTTGCAAACAGCCTTCTAGTGTTGGTCAGTCGCACTTCAGCCCCAGCTCGACGGTTGACATCATCGTGCCCCGCCACACCTCGACCGACCGGATGGACCAGATTCCGGGCATTCTATACGCTGATGAGGACTTTACCACATGGCTGATACTCGGCGCCAGCAGAGGCATAGGGCTAGAGTTTGTCAGACAGCTGTTAACTAAGAATGAGCGCATCATCGCTACTGTACGGGAGCCTTGGGCCGGTCATGCCAGCGGTCTGTGGGGACAAGCGGGGAGCGATCATGGCCGATGCCAAATGTACACATGCGACATATTGTCAGAGCAAAGCATAGAGGTGTGTGCTGTTGACGATTGCGTTGTCATTCCAGAGGGGAACTAACTGGTCATCCGCAGAAATTCGTTGCGCAACTGGCCATGATACCGAACCTGAAGATAGACTACGTCGTACTAAACGCAGGAGTGCTAAGATACCCAAACGTAAGTCCGACATTGTCCACAGCATGCAAGGGAGCCGCACTAACCGATGTAGAGGGCCACTGAGCTGTGAGTCTTCCTTTACCGTTGCCGTTACGCCTTGCTGGTTATGGCTAAAGCGTGCATTTCCAATAAACGACAATCAATCTGAAGTGGCTGAAGTACTGGAAATTAACATTTTCTAGGTCTTTCGATGAGTTTGCCTTCCATTTGCATACCAACACCATTGGGCCCATCATCACAGCGCAGAAGTTGCTGAAAACAAACATACCAATTGGCACCATCGTCTTCATGTCCAGCGATTCGGGCTCGCAAGGTAATTTCCGGGAGATGGAGGACGGATTCGCTGCATACGCTGCGTCAAAAGCTGCACTCAATATGGCAGTAAGGCACATGGCCGCCGAGTTGAAGAGAAAAGATGATGATACCATCATCTTGTGCATGCACCCGGGAGAAGTCGCAACAGACATGGCTAACGTTCAGCTACCGTGGGAAGTCCAGGGCATAATCACACCAGAAGAGTCGGTGATGAAGATGATCGAAGTGATCAAGAGCAAAGGCATACAGCACAGCGGCACTTTCTGGACTTATGAGAATAAGGTCAGTATCGTACACTTCACTCGCTGATCAATCACTGACATTGACCTAGCCGTACATCTGGTGACAACTGAAGATATTCGTAACGCTTACGACTCTCATACTCTTTGCAAAATCTCCGCTAAGCAGTACCTATACCCACATACTAGAATGTATATGCATTGTTGTTTCACGATCTTTGCTACCGTTCCCGTTCGGATGAATCTCTCATGCCCGTCGCCGTAGTCCAATTCCATCCACCACAGCCTCCATCAAGCAATCTCGCCGACCATCCGACGAACTTCGTCCGTGTCCCAATCCAGCCTCTCAGAACCAGCAGGTAAGCTATAGTCGACCAGAACCCGCACCGGCCTGATTGGTTTCGCTTTTTCCTTCTCCATCCGGCGACTCTTCTGCGCGCGCCGTGCCGCCTCCATGACATGTTGTATCTTCCTATCGGACTCTCCGGCCACATACTTGCTGGCCATGTACGCCTGAGACTCTGATGCTGAGAGGCCAATCACACCAGTCTGTGTGACAACGCTATCTTCGCGCTTTTGTCGCTTCCGATGGTGCAAGTCTTTGTCTTCGTCACGCTCACTCTCAATGATGATAAGAGTCGGGGACGAAGACATGGTAGGTGGGGAAGACGTGGTCTTGTTGTTGGGCGCGGCACTGGCTTTCAGATACCTCCAGAACGAAGGGCAGCCGCATACACCGTCTTGTTCTGGGTTTCGGGGACACTTGCGTTTTGCCATTTTGGTGTCGGTATGTATTAGGTTGTGCCAAGTGTGAGCTCACACGGAAGCTGTGTTGTTATTGCGATCGGGATTGGTAAGGATAGAAGATGGAGACGAAGACGTGGACTTATATTTGATGAGGCTATGGTCAGTGGAGGTTGTCTGTGCATGTACAACGGCGGTGACTTTACGCAACAACTTGAGGGTGAGTGAACCTCTTACTGTACTAGAGCTAAATAAGAAGGTGAGGCATGGCAGAAGTAACCGATACCCTCACCTGGGTATATTCGTCGAACCTCGAGTCTAATAACAGAGCCCTTAACCCATCATATCAATATCATACAAACCCTCTACAATAACATCTACCACAATCTCCCAACAACCCTAACCGCAATCTTGACAGCAACCAACGTCCCCACCGCCAAAACTCCCACTCCAATCCCCAACGCCTTCAAATTCCTCATCTCATTGCTCAACGCCACTTTCTTTCTCTCTCCAATATTCCCCAAATGCGTCAACGTATCATATTGCGGCACATACTTGAAGTCAAACGACGTTTCCGTCCCCGCCAACCCCCACTTCGCCTTCACTATCAGCGTCCAAAAGATCTCTTTCGCGCGGTCGATCCTCCTGCGATCTGCATTGGGGAACAGGCGGTATGTGTAGCAGTAAAAGATGAAGAAGAGACATTGGCCCGCCATGAGGGACCAGTAGTACGCGGAAACGCGTTTCAAGCCCAGGCGGTCGCAGAGGGCGTTACCGTTTAGCCAGCGGGCACTGGCGGTTAGCATGTCTGCTGACGAGAAGGTCGGGGGCTCCTCTTTAAGCGCGTAGATGATATTATTGGCCATCGTTTTGGACATTTCAGAGGGGTCGACCTCGTGGTAGAGGAGCGATTCCATGATGGCTTTGGCTTTGGTTGGGGTGGCTAGCCATTCGTCGGGTGTGCCCATTAGGTAGCCGATGTAGCGCCATAGAGCTAGGTAGTCGTCGATTTCTTGTTTGCGGAGGAAGATGCCTTGGCGGGGGAAGCTGAGGTAGATCAAGGTTGATGAGAAAGTTCCGATTGTGGCTATTTGGTCCAGGTCATTGATTGGTATTCCCCATTCTTCCACGTTGAAGTAGCTTGGGCGTTCGTTTGCGAGTTTCATAATGCGCTGCCGGACCGCGGCGTGTAGGAAGCGGACGCGTATCGATGAGGCGAAACCTTCTCCACCTGGTTTAAGTCCATCCAGTGTCCGTGTGCATTGAAGGATGTGCTGTGTAGTTTCAAAGAGTCTGCCTCTTGCGACCTTTGTGCTGAAGCCTCCAGTTCTTGCTAATGTCTCGACTACTCGCGCAGCGCCCATGCCACCCAAGAGTGACTGAAAAGTGAGACCAGTCAAGGCGGGCCCGCCATAGCGATAGAACACATCCTGTCCTCTGGCGATCTGGTCCCAATCCACCCAATCCGGTACGGTGTGTACCTCGTGCCACAGTTCCGCAAGCTTAGGATCGGAGTTGTGATTTTCTTCCAGCAAGGCGTAAAGATCCCTCTTGGGTACCGGCAATGGCTCTTTTTTCTCTTCTTCGGTGCCCGGAACTGATGATAGCGCGGCGCGGTTGCTATCGTTCCTTGGCAGAGCACCCTTGTGCGGTGGCGAGATGGCGTTCAAACGATCAAGACATTCCTCTGCTAGTACATCGTACGAAAACTTCATAGGCTTCATTTGCTCCGGTGTAAGATGTTCAGGCGTCCATTCGAATCGGTATCCCCAGCAACTGATAGCGGTTAGTGTGCGCCATCCATTGTCTTCCGCTTCTGGACGTACTCTTTAGTGTTGGCGGTTCGCCTCTGGAACACATTTGGCATAGCCATATTCAAATGAATGAGAGCGAAATGCAGATAAACGACGTCGATACCGTCAAGCACTCAGATATTCGACAAGAGATAATCATTACACGATGTACGGCGAAGATGGTCCGTCATATGATACCGAGGCCCTAGCGCGCATGGGTATGAGGGGATCCACTTCCATTTTTGCCGCGATCGCCCCGCGATCGATCTTGCGAGGAAACTGCCACGGAAGAGTTCGCTGTCGAGATAGCGTGAAGATGCAGGAGGCACTGACGCATGTTCGTTGATGTCACCACTCCGTCGCGTACTAGTGCGTAACAGATTTCGAAGCCGCAAGAGCGAGCCGGTTCCGACGTAGCGTCACACCTAGTGCTAGGTTAAACAGAACGCACCCTTCATACCAACGAATGCTACAAGTACATTGTTCGTGATAGCCACCGTGCCTCCGACATGCATCTTAGAATGTGAGTAGTGGGAGCCTCTCCACAACCCAGTACGTGTAATACAGTGCCGCGACTTGCTTTGACGGCGTACCCAGCGTACTCTTGCTCACGATGGCCATGCCGAAATCGCCAAACCAAAAGAGGCCGCAGCTGAGCAGGACCGCCGCAACACCAAATGTCGCACAATTCTTGAACTTGTACATAATGCATATCAAGATGCCGAGCAAGGTTTTCAATCCAGTCAAGCCAATCCACACAAGTAGAACGATAAAGATGGCAGTACCGAAAAGGCTTCCGACATCGCCATCGCCTTCTTCGACTGTGGAGTGGGTGTCAGTCCACCTTGCACACGGATGAAATCAGCGCAACTTACAGGGAAACTCGTAAAAGGCATATATGGAGAAGCACGACACCACTACGAGAGGGATCCCCCAAAAGGATGTCGAATTACTCCAACCAGGATGTCCAATGCACATGCGATGTATGTGGATGATATCTATCAGAGCATGAAGTACGATCTGCATCCCCGCAAGTATCAGCAAGGGCCGAGAGCCCTTTGTCCGTGCCATCGTAACTCCAGAAAGGATAATCGAGATGAGCGATGATAGTGTGACTACCGCGATGTTCCAGCGTTCCTTTTCCAGCGCCATCCATGGAAGCAAAGGCCTTCTGCCGAAGAAGTGACAGAGGATTACGTAGAAGGTCAGGCCATGGGAGACCGCGCCGAGGACACCATAGGGTATGCCGTAAACTTCGATGTGCTCTCTGAGGTTCTTCGCGTTTGTGGTAATGAGGTCGCGTGGCTCGGGGCTCGATATACGAAGGTCGGTCGGAAATGCGTCTGCTGCGAATGTAAGATAGGATCCGATAAGTGCCATCGTGAAGAGTTGGCGAAGTGGTATGGTCATCTTGGAAACTGTTGATTGCTTGCTGTGGGGAAACAATGAGAGTTTAGGGCAGGATAATTTATAAGTAACAGCCAGAGAACAGGAGGAAGTAAGTACATATTTGAGCTGCTATTGTGCTCTCTATGATGTGCCGTATGAGATGGTCGCCGAATTGACATCCCTCAATAGAACGACTTCCACCGAAGGCGCACCGCAACCTGCGCAGCGTTCTACATTTGGGCATGAAGTTAAGGATGTTGTAGCACACCGTTTACATTAGCGAAAGCCTTCCGTTGCTTGGGAGTAATTTCCGACCAATGGAAAAAGCCATTCGAGTCAGCCGCAGTTTGCAGCCTTGTGACAGCTACCGTCACTTGTTCAGCAGCCGCCATGATGCCGCTCGGTATGTCTGCGGAGACTTTTTCGATATCGTGTGTAAATGGGGTGAAGCTGAAAAAGGTTCGAATTGACGAGAACTGGTCGCAGGAAGCGAGGTGTTGTCTTGGCTTTGGGGGCTGAAGCAGTACCACGATGAGGCTGTTGTTCGGTTTATGGGAAGTAGGAGAGGCTGGAAGTTGCTTGAAGAGGTAGGATCTCGAGAGAGCATAGACAGTAACAGAGGATGACGAAAACGGTGAATTTAATGAATAGGAGCAGTGAGAGACTGGCTCAAGCTGTTCGTATAATGCGCCAGGCAAGGAAGGACCGAAGATACAAAGGGATCAGATCGTTGGGATGGTCGCATGAGCTCTTGCAAGCGCTGCTGTTAGCGCCAATTAGTATTGGTTGTATCGCGTTCTGACTTCCCAAAGATGTCGGCTACGAGCCTTGAGGATGTTGTCATGCGATAAGATGAGGCTCCTGCTTTCTCAGTAGCGGCGACATGAGCGGATCATTATTTCATGAAAACACATACAACCCTTTATTTCGGTAGTGTTGTCGCCTTGACGTATTGAATGTTCCGTATCCAAGTCTATGACTGCGATGTAAGTATTAGAGCGCATGTTAGTCGCCCGCCTGTGGCAAGAGGTGTAGGTCCGTGCGATAGCCTCAGGAACTTCGGAAGGAAAGCACTATCGATACCCAAACACCAACAACCATGAGTTGCCACAATTGCGCCAGAACGACGCTGACCCTGTTCATCCGCTCCTTCGTAAACACCGAGCAAGTCCACGCTGCTCGACGACCGCTACTCCGTCCGCAACAATCGCGGTTCTCGATCGATGCGCGCCGACTACGCAAAGTAGGGCCTATAATACCCATCGCGGAACCACAAACAGCGGAACCGAAACAAGCCGAGATAGAAGATGCTCTCACGGGAGAGTTCGGGCGAGAACGAAGGCGCGAGCGCCCAGCATGGGCTGTACAAAAAGAAGCGCTGAAAGAGAAGCTGGGAGGCGAGGCATGGAGCCCGCGCAAGAAGTTGTCGCCCGACACTATGGAAGGCATACGACATCTACACAGCACACAACCCGATAAATTTACCACACCCGTCCTCGCGCAACACTTCAAAGTCTCGCCCGAAGCCATTCGCCGCATACTGAAGAGCAAGTGGCAACCTTCCGACGCGGAATACGAGGCCAGGATGGAGAGATGGAATAAACGCGGAGAGAGGATATGGTCCAACTTGGTAGAGATGGGTGTCAAGCCGCCGAAGAAGTGGAGAGAGATGGGTGTTGGTCGGGCTGAGAATGGAGAGGCGCCCAGGTGGAAGTCAAGAGATCGGAATCAGGTGGACGTTCGGGATAGCGTTCACGACGACTTCAAAGACTATATTCCTGACGAGGAGCTTATACCGACCGTGGGCAAGTCGGGTAGGTCAAAACCGACGACTAGTCGCGTACCACTTTTCGAGAGGCTTTGAATGGTGGAATTCGGCATATATGGTATCTAAGCGGAAGACTGTACACCATACAGGAAACAGCGAGTGAAATTTAAATCATGACTTTGCGAGGCAATTCTGTTCGAGTATCTTAATACTTGCGTACGCACGTCCAGTTGGCTACGTAGCCGCATACTACAGGCCTGGCGCACTGAGATAGCCACTCCCGGGCATCAAGATCGTATTCTGAGCATGCTTATGATGTAGCTCTGAGCCATCGTATACACCGCAGCGCGGGCAGAAGTATTCCATATCAAAATCCAGGGTATTGCTTCCCTACAGCTATACGTTCTCTATAATACTTTCTGCCAGACTATTCGCTAGGCTCATAAACGGTCAGCCCCGGGGCCGTCATCAGTTGATTCGGTTCAAAGCACACCGGTACAGCAACCGCATAGTGCACGTACCACATCGACCACGCTAGTGGTATGAGAGGAGTCCTCAGAGGACTGTCATTGCACCAAACCTCGGGAGCACGCACCACCTCGACCAGGCTATGTAATGGTGCTGCAGATCTCTCTGCGCATTGTTAATCGTCAAGCCACCACACTGCGCACAGGACCATCTCTTCAACGACCATAAGAGCTCTTGAAGTCCGCTTCTGTCAATCATGCGCAAGACAAGTTTCGCGACACTCCTACCTCACGCTATCAGTCATGTCTCAAGCGTACAAGTACCTATTCTTTCCTCTCTGTGTAGTAACCGGCACGTCTGCTTTACCAACAGTGCATAGAGCGGAAACCGATACTATACCCAGGCCCTCGAGTCAATGGTCCAACGAAGCCATCTTTACCTTGCTTGGTGTTTGCGTAGCCGTGGTCGGCATCCTGATTGGCCTTCTCGCTTCGCGCAAGTTGCGGCAGTGGCTGTGCAAGCCATTTAGATGTAAGTGACCCCACCCCTGCTTCGGCTTCTGGTGAGCTCCGTGGCTGACATACGCGTGCCTCACAAAGACTTCTCCAAGAGGAGACGGATGGAACGATTACAAACACGAGTAGACGCCAGACGACAGTTCCAGGAACAATACAATGAATACCTCAGATTCAACGACTTTCTTGAGATGCGAGGAGAGCCTTCGGGGGTTAGTCGACCTTGATGAAAGCAGAAGGCGAGCTACTCGGTGCGTTGGATGTTATAGTGATGGAAAGCAGGCCCATTTCTTCTTTTAAACTTCATAATTTTCTCATCCTGTCTTACGCAATATATCCTTCTTATACCCACTCACGTATATTGAACACTATCTTCATCAACTATACTATCCATCTTCACAAAACTACTGCTACATCCACCATACTCATCTACTCTGTCATATCCAGCACAACACGACCCTGCAGCTTGCCCGCATGCATCTCATTGAAGACATCGGTGAGCTTATCCATCTTCTCTGTTCTGAAATGCGTCTTAACAATACCCCTGGCGGCAAACTCCATCGTCTCAATCGCCTCTTTCCGCGATCCTACAGCCGATCCAACAATCTGCAGCGCTTTGGCGACCATAACACCAGGGTTCGCGCTCTTGATGGGTACGACATCACCCTCGGGGATACCGACACAGACCACGCGGCCGCCGAAACGAAGCAGATCTACTGATTGAGCGTAGGCCATGTTGTTCGCTGTGCAGACGACGACAGAGTGAGCACCGAGACCGTTTGTAAGTGCTTGAACAGCTTCGACCATATTCTCTGTTCCATCCACGGGGATGAAGTGTTCAGCGCCGCTTTCCATAACGATGTCTTTCTTGGAAGAGTGGTCGATGCCGATGACGCGGTGGCCGATTCCCCTGGCACTGAACTGCACGGCTAAGTGACCTAGTCCGCCTCCTGCACCTGATATTACGACCCAAGCACCTGACTCGGCATTGGTTTTACGAAGCGCAGAGTAGACAGTTACACCGGCACAGAGGAGCGGTGCAGCGGCAGCGGAATCGAGGTCGTTGGGGATGGGCGTGACGTAGTTTGCGGGAGAGAGGACGTATTGTTGAAAGGTCCCTGGTGTGTAGTATCCTGATACTTTCTGTTTACACGAATTAGTGTTGACAGTCCAAAAGTTGGTCGTATGTATAGGGAAAACTTACTCCTGAGAAACACGAAGCGTCCATACCCGCCCTGCAAGCCTCACACGCCTCGCAAATACCCGCCATCCACTTGATACCCACACGATCCCCCATCTTGACTGCCGAGTTCTCTGTTCCTGGTCCCATCTTTACGATCTTGCCTACACCCTCGTGACCGCCTACTTGGCCTGCCTGTGTGGGGAACGGCAATGTTTTCCAGGAGTTCATCATCACACCTAAATCCGAATGGCAAACACCAGAATGTGTGAGGTTGATCAAGACTTCGCCGGCGCCGGGCTCGGGCATATCGAGGTCGACGATTTTGGTGGAGATTGAGCCGGGCGCATCGTAGATGGCGGCTTTGTATTTGGAGGGGAGTGACATGTTGGGTGGTTTATGTGGTGTACTGCTCGATGTAGAGACTATGCGGACGAGATGATCCAGGGAGAGGAGGAAGAGCAGCCGAGATGAGTAGATTGAAGTCGAAGTGAGGCAGAATGACAGATACGTCCATACATATACCCTTCCCCGCACCACCCAAGCTCCATAACGCGTCGAGCTACCCACACTGACTCTCCCCTAGCTAACAACCGTATCTCTACCCCACACCAGCCCCGTCCAACACAATAGATACGTACCCATTCGCATACCTACCTAGATGCAGCACAGCTCTCTCACCCGCAAACTACCTCACCCATCTACCGGACCAATAACACTCTTGTCATATTCGGACCGCAATCCATGCCCAGCTGTACCTCACGATAAACACACGCGTCAGCAAGGTACAGCACAAGGTATCCACAAACTCAAGGTTAACTACCTAAACAACCGAAGCCGAGGCAAACAGCCAAAACGCGTGACCACATAGAGCTGAAGTTTACCCCGCACCCACGATTGGGGGGAAAGCTGTAAGTGGATTGGGAACGAAGGACCGAACTAGACTACGTCAGGCGGGATGCATCTGAGCGCGGATGTGGGGTTGAGCCAAGACGTCCGAAGTTCCGTTGCTGCACATATGAGTAAGCTAGGGGTATAAGAAGTGGATCTGAGCGGAGATTGGGAAGTATCAAGGCGTGCAGTCGATCTACAATTTTTTCTTTGGTGATACAGTCGGTGGTTTGGATTTTGCGTTCTTGTGTGTATGGAGTCTGGGACGGTGGGGTAGAGCTTGTGGTGATGCGACTATGGCAGCTTCAGCCACTGAACTTTATCGTGGAAGGCGCGTCATTGTGGCGAGCACGTGGGGTCGACACAATTTAATCGATTAGAGAATTGTTTGAATATGTATGTGAAGATAGTGGTTGTGAAGGGGTTGAGATAGATCTAATAGACAGCTATGGTACAAACTGTCTGCGCCCCATCCAAAGCACCCATTAAAAGTTTAGCAGCGTATGCACATGCTGCGTAGCACCTCCCTTTCCTTCTACTAGAAAAGCGTATCGAAAAGTGGTATAGTACAGAATCATTCGCGCATGTAAGCGTTAAGGGCGTTAGAAAGGGAAAAACTCCCAAAGAACAGAACACCTTGGGGACCACTAGATGATCAGGATATACCACGAAATTCCCAATGATGCTTCTCCGTTCCATGCTAGAAATATGTTGTGCGCCGTATGTGAAAATTTATGCACCCTGATTAGTTATGAAATGGCTGGCGAGAAGCTCGTCAGCACTGGGACGCTTCTCGTGATCGATGAGGAAGGTCTGCGCCAGGAAGGTTCGGGCGTCGTCGCCGGCGTTGTCGGGAATGGTAGGGCTGGCATCGCCACTGCCACCGATCTTGAAGATGGCCTGCAGTTGAGTGCAGTTAGGATGCGGGTGACTTCCAGTAAACATCTCGACTACCAGGCAGCCGAGCGACCAGATATCGGCTTTGCGGGTGTAGGCCGTCTGTCGAACGACTTCTGGTGCCATCCAGAAGACTGAACCTTGAAGGGAGACGCGCTGAGCTCCCTTCTTGCCGCCACCCAGTGTAGAGGCTTCAATGCGCTTGGAGATACCGAAGTCGGAAATCTTGACCGAGCCCTTGTTGTCGACAAGGATGTTTGCACCCTTGATGTCGCGGTGAATGATATCCCGGGAGTGAAGGTACGAAAGACCGGTCAGAATCTGGCGTACGAAGTTCTGAATGAGGGATTCGCCGAGCGGGCCGTAGTTCACCAGCATGGTTGCCACGGAACCACCTGGGACGTACTCGAGGAAAATGTTGAGATGGCTCTCATCTGAGTTGGAGCCGAGGTACTGCACGATATTCTTGTGCTTGAGTTCACGCAGCAGGCCGATCTCGTGTTTCAGGGCTTCCACCATGTTTGTCTTCCTACTGTCCATCTGGGAGGCGCCAGCTACAGAAGGAAGCTCGACCTGCTTGACGGCCATGAGCTCACCGGTGACGGCATGTAGGGCAAGGTAAACGCTGCCGAAAGAACCTTGTCCGATGAGAGCTCCCTTCATGTACTTGACGTTGTCCCAGGAGTCCTGTTCGAGATACTCGGCCAGTTCATCGTCTGACTCTTCGCCATCCTCAGCAATGGCCTCAGAAAGGCGTTTGTTGAGTGAGTCGCCGTTCTCAGTGTTGCTGCTACTGCTACCCGTAAGGCTGCTACCACCGTCGTCGAAGTAGGATTGTAGAGTGGTGTTGCCCTCCGGATCTGTAATGGCAAGGGTATCTGATTCACCACCAAATGACACATACGACTTTCGGTTGGGTTCAAGAGGTGACTCCTCGTCGAGGGGTTCCAGAACAGAAGATGCCATAGAGTCACGGTACCCAGATTGGTTGGGCAGGCCAAGCCGCATGACCGAAAGTGGGCGAAGTGGGCGGGCTTGAGCACCACCTTGAAGCCAAGTGTCGGCGATGGATGGTAGTGGCGGTGCATCCTTCAAGCTGGAAGCAACGCTGAAATTGGATGCCATCGATAGACGCGAGGCCGCGCGGCTGAGGCGGTGAGAGCGACGTATTGACATGCGGACGGTCTTGTCAATCTCATCTTTTCCGACGTCAGGGAAGTAGGAGGTCAGGTCGGACGTAATAAGTTCGCTGGGAGGTCGAGCACCGTAGAATTGCTTGAGTTTCCGGGCACGAGCTTGGAAGACTGGTGACCTGTTTGGATCAGAGGGTCCTTCCAGATTCTGGGCTGTTGAGTTGATGTGGCGTTCTCGTTCTCTCGCGGATGTTGGTGATAGAGGGTAGCTGACAGCAGCAAGTGACTCGCCCGTGAGCTTCTCAATCTTGATCTGGCTGCGGTTGCTTGACGGTACGTAGACGGTGGAACTCTGCTGGAAGTTCTGTTGCGCGTAGATGCCAGCGGCGGCCTTCAGTTGGTCCTCATCGGGCTCACCAGCGTGGACCTTGCGAAGTATTAACCGACCTCGTTCGTGCCTGTTGGCGTCCTTGACGAGTCTGAAGAGCTCGATGTCACTCAAGCGTTCAGATAGTGATGGGTCCGGCTCTGGGCTGTTGAGGATGTAGAAGCAGTAGTTCTTGACATGGGCTGTGTTGAGGTGGCCCTTGGTCAGGGTCTTCAGCATGACCTCCTCGGCCGTCTTGCAGCCTTCGATGTTCACGACTGAGGTGCGTCCGCCATCGTAGATAACACGGACTAGCGCCTTGTCGTGTGGCAAGATGGCGCTGTTGGTGGCACTGTCCACGCTAGGACTCGCACGAACGTGGTGGGCGAAGCGGGCTGTCTGTGGTGTTTCGGTAGGTGTGGTGCGTTGGTTGCGCGAGAACTGGGAAGCGATGTTGACGGAGCTGCTCGAAGCACTGAGGGGATGTGCGCCATATGTCTTGTTGCCAAGCTCCTTGGGGCTGTTCATTCCTCCCTGCCGTTGTGACCGAAGGTTCCGGGTTTCTTGGTCGACGAGAGGAGACGCGGGACGCGAGGGAGGTTTGGCACCGTATGCGAAGCTGCTCAAGTCGGAGTTCATTATCTGTCTCGACATGCGCTTCTCAGTTCGCGAGCTGACGGGATTCGAGTTGGAAACGGGAGGATTCGATCGTGCAGAGTAAAGTGGGCGAGGGGAGCCAGAGGATGGCGGAGTGTAGGCTGCGTTGTCGAGCGTGGCCAGCGATTGCCTATTTGATGTGCGTCTTGAGGCTTTCTTGTACTCCTTGTTGCGCAGCTGCTTTGCTTGCGAGCCGATGCGGACGCGGTCGCCGACCTTCTTGATGCCCATGTCCTTGAGATGGGTCTGGTCCATCTCCATGAGGT
>Ga0265798_10002217_pt1 | contig 28897 bp, 41 predicted proteins | sample P3T30metagenome_FD_192430 | JGI IMG/M metagenome (GOLD analysis project Ga0265798, IMG submission 192430) | Plant litter microbial communities from East Loma Ridge, Irvine, California - P3 T30 | ecosystem: Environmental > Terrestrial > Plant litter > Unclassified | place: USA: California...
CATTCTGCAAACACCTCCAACCAGTGCAGGCACTGCAGATAAAGTTGTACTAACCGGGGGAAAGTGTATAAGTTTGGAGTGCGACTAAGGTCGTGATTGTCCTTTAACGAATAGTGCTTATGCACTGCCTCTGCAGGTGTTGTCTCACTTCCACCTCCAGAGGCGAATTTTTTATCCGCCCCTACCCCTCACCTTCCGTCGCTTTTCCCTTTACTTCAACATAACTTGCTACCGCCAGCAGACGATTAATATGCGTCAGCAACAGGTCCACATCAGACTGCAGAAACCCGGTCGAAGATTTCGACGCGGTAAGAATGGCATCCTGCACCGTTTCTGAAATAGTCAGCGAGTTATCCTGTTTCGCCTGCACCAGCAGCGCTGCAACCAGCAGGGACTGCGCTTCAAGTTGCGCCGTCAACTCTTTTGCATCGACGTCCATCTTTGCCAGTTTTAGCAGAATATCAATTACCAGTTGTCGCATCGCGGACCTCCCGAAAAGTAAGTCGTCATTATGTCGTGATGCGCGCGCATATTGCTAGTCGAAGATTGAGGTTTATGCGACATAAAAATTTACGCGGAATCGGGCACGCTACCTTGCTACTGTTTTTATTTACAGTATTATATGTCAGCGATTTTGCCCTGAATGGATTGCCATCATGTTTGTTGAGTTGATTTATGACAAGCGCAACGTTGCCGGTTTACCGGGTGCTCGCGAGATGATTCGTGAGGAGCTGGAAAAGCGGGTGCATCGGGTGTTTCCTGACATTGAAGTCAAGGTTAAGCCGATGGAACGTAACGCGATTGATACTGATTTGAGTAAGAACGATAAAGCGACGGTTGCGCGGATTGTTGAAGAGATGTTCGACGAAGCGGAAATGTGGCTGGTGGCCGATTAATCCCTTAACGGCCACCACATCAGTTAGCGGGAGATGATTTAGCTCTCCTGCTCACTGTGATTAATTTCAATCTCGATGTCCTGAATCGCGGCATCCAGATCTTCCAGCAGCTTACCCTGCTTATTAAGCAGCGCATCAATTCGGTCGGCGTTGGTCTTGTCTTTATACTCACCGGCATCAAACGCCAGCCACTGGCTGGACAGGGTTTCGGTGTTGGTCTGAGCATAGTGACGCATCTCTTTTAGCTGAGAAGTCACGTCACGCAGATATTCAGTTTTGGTCTTGGTTTCTGTTGAATCGCTCATGCTAAATTTCCTTCTGGTCATTTATCCAAAGTGAGTAGGCTTAGCGGTTCATCAACCGGCCAATCAGCGGGCCTGCATTCAGGTACAAAATGTTGCCCGGAGATTTAAAACTAGTTGATAATAGCGAAGCCGCACTAAGAATAATCGGAAGTTACGGTTTCTGGCCGGGTTTCACTGCTGGCATCTCACTCTCAGTGACGACTTCTTTGACTTTTGTGACTGTTCTGTCGGCTACGCGATCCGGTATCGCATCAAGCTTATGCTGTATTGCCGTGACCTGATCGGTCAGCAGCTCCACTCTGTCATCACGCCGCGCGGCAATTAAGCGATAATCCGCCCGAATCTCCTCGATCCGCTTGTTTGCGGTGTTACTGACGTAGAGAAAAATGATCGTCATCAGGATGCAAATCATCGAACAGCTCAGCAAAACGCAGCCGAGGATAACTTTGCGCCGGTATGACATCGGTGCTTTCGTGCTGTTAATCGTGGCCATCACTGCGATCCTCCAGAGTTGAGATAAGCCGATCAATCTCATTACGAAATTTATCGTTCTGATCGGTTTCGGTCATTGCCAGTAAAATCCCTACCGCATTCTTGATTAACCGAAGATCGGTTTCGAGTGTCGAGATACGGCGCAGATTCCTGTCGTGTCGTTCGCGTAATTCATCGTTCTCCTCCCGTATCAGCAGGTTGCTCTCTTTCAGCAACACCACCTGCTCTTTGTAGCTGGTAATAATTTCGCCGCCGGCTCGATTACTGGTTACGATTGACGCAATTCCCGCCAATAACGGTTTCCAGAACAGTGCTGCTGCCCCCCCACCCAGAACTAACGCACCCATACTGGTAATCAGACTACTTTCCATGCCACACCCCTTTGTACGGTAAGGTCTCTGGAACTTACTGCGTGCTGCTTAGCCACGTCCCCCGCATGAAATTTAAGATTGCTTAAATACCAGGCTTAAGTATACTTAAGTCACTATCAACTAAAAAGTCAAGCTAATGAAAAACGAAACGCTGGGTGACCGCATCCGACTCCGACGTAAATCGCTGCAGTTAACGCAGAAGCAATTGGCGCAGCAGGTAAAAGTGTCCCATGTGGCGATTTCTCAATGGGAACAAGAGGAGACGCTGCCGCGCGGTGAGAACCTGCTGCGGCTCGCCGAAGCGCTGGGCTGCGCACCGGCTTTTCTGATAGATGGGGATGGTCCTGTTTTCAGCGAAAGCGCCTGGAGTGGTCTGCACCAGATCCCACTGCTTGCACAACGCGACGTGCCGCGATGGCTGAGTGAGGCTGGTTCCGTCCGGCATGAACTGCTGATGCACAACGACATGGCGTTTTCGCAGCAGAGCTTTGCCTTCCGGGTGGAAGAACAGGCGATGACGCCCGCGATTCTGCGGAATGATGTGGTGATCATCGACCCCACGCAGTCACCTCAGCCCGGTGACTGCGTGCTGGCATTGCAGCAACAGGTCGTGCTGCTGCGCACCTGGCGTCAGCGCGGCAGTGAAAAAGGCGTCATGCAGTTTGAACTGGCACCGGTCAATATCAACTTCCCTGAGCTGCATTCCAGCCGGGACAGCCTGAAGCTGATTGGTACGCTGGTTGAACTGCGCCGCTACCGCCAGCCATAAAAAAACCCGCCGGGCGCGGGTTAACTTTTCATCGTACGACGATGGCTGCGATAACGGCCGGGCAACTACAGCGCATCGGTCAGTTGATCCACCACCACATTACCCTGCAGATCGGTCTGCATAATGCGGTAATTGACGGGCCATGAGCGGCGGGTACTGAGTTTATCGAACAGGGTTACGCCGCCTTTTTTAACACCCTGGCGGTTTACAATAATCCATTCGGTAACCTCTTCCTGACCACGATTTTTCAGGCTCAGCGAGCGTTGTTCGATTAACTGATCTTCAGCTTCAATCTTTAAATAGTCTCTTAACATAATTTCTATCTCCTGGTAACGCTGGTCACTATATGCCTTTTGTTAATCAGTTCAATCGAATTTATTTATCGACCTGTTTATCGACAGGAATGTGACCTGCCGCAAGCGACATGACAGGTTTGTCCATTACGGCATCAGGGATTCCCGGTTAGCATGAACCTGCTGTACACACCCAAACATCGAAAAATGACGTGTTCAGTATGAGAGAAACTCCGATTAACCCGCCTCTGGCGGGTTTTTTTTCTTCTTTAAACCGCTGCGCATGCGGGATGTCAGTGCTGGTCTAAACTTAAGAGACTCGAATAAAAGGAGTGAGTTATGTTTAAGCACAATACGAATGAAGAACGTAAGAAAGAAGGTGATGTCAGCAAAAGCCTGCCGGAAGCCGCGCCAAACGCTGGTAATGCTTACGAGGAAGATGATCATCCCGCCACTGATGCGCCGAAAGATCATGGCGAAGTGCCGCGCAAAAATGATGACAGCCAGGATGACAAAAAAGATCCTTACAAAGCAAGCTGATGTGCAAGAGGCGCGCCCGACGGGCGCGCTAACCAGCATCAGGATTTAATGAGATCTGCAAGCTGGTGCTGATTTTCAACCAGCCAGACAGGAAAATGCTCTGAAGTAACCGGCACTATCTCCATCCTTCGCGGACGGTTCCAGATATCAATATTGTTCTCTACGCAGCGCCGGATATGATCCGGATTGTTGAATTCGGGACAGTTACGTTCGGTATGAGAAATCGAAGACATTTTTTCACTGATGCGTTCATCACTCATTACCCAGGAAAAATGCCATCCTCCATTCTTAATGGTTTTAGTCCGTAAATTTAGCCACTTCCAGCGTAACCAGTTCTCGCGTATCGGTGTACCACGACGCTTAACGTTGCGAAGCAATTCCGGTTGCCCCCTGAAAAAGTCTCGCAGAGTTTTACAGGTCACCATTTTTGCCAGTGTGGCACAGCGCGGTGTGCCGTCGTCATTTAATACCCGGACATTAAATTTAAAATTAAAATATTGCTGATGCAGCGTCGTGCAAAGATGTTGATGGCTGAATGCTTTTATCGCCTCAGGCCGGGGGATTTCATCGACGTCTGACACAATAACAATATCATCATCCTGCGCCCCGGCCAGCCCTTGCATAATCTGATTACGTGCAGTGGCTTCATTTTCCCAGGGATCGGTCTCTCCCGCATTAACCAGAGAACTATTTGATTTAAAGGCTTGCTGATAAAATCTGGGCGAAATATCGTTAACAATATAAATAATTTTATCACGGAAACGATCGAACTTCTCAATATCAAAATGAAGCTTTTCCCGGCGTTTACCGGTAAAAGTATAGCGCGATTCCACAATGACAAACCGGTCAACAACATGCTCAAGCGTGTTCAGACGCATCTCAAGCAAGATATCTTCATCGTAGTATAAAAAACAGTCATAAATCATAGTATTCAGAGGCACTTAAGTAGTAAAAATTTTTCATCAGGACACCTCAACATGCGTAACGCAACTGAGATGTAACGCCTTTTGTTGAGCCGTTTTTTAGTGAACCTGATGTGTGTGTAATGTACTGCGTAAAACTTTCCCTGTTTATAATAAGCTGGCTAACAAACGCTGCAGACAATGATTTCGGGCATCCGCCCCAAAGCAGATTAAAGATATGATGCGCAACGGATATAGAGTGATAAATTACCTGACATTCACCTGACAACGGTTAACACGAGCAAGCAGCATGAGCCATCTGTTACGGGCTACTTAGTTCCTGTGCGTTGCTTACATCATAATGCGTTGCGCAGAATGTTACATTTAGTCCGTAACGCTAGCAATATTAAGCGCAGAATTTTGATTAAAAAAAGCCAGACGATCAATATCCGGATAATTTTGATCAAAAAAATAACCATGATGGTTGAGTTAATGAAAAAGATCATTATTGCCCTGAGCATAAGTCTGTTGGGTGGCTGTGCAGATATGGGACGGGTTGGATTACACCCGGAAACAAAAAGCGCTTATTTCAACGGCCATCCTTTTCAGGTTGAATCCTGCCTGAACGTAGCGGCACAGGATCAAAGACTCTATCTGAAGCAGGGTGAACCTCTGCCGGATGGCACGAAGCGATATAACCTTGAGCAGGATAATGAAACCGTGGCCTGGGTTGAAATTGCAAAGTTCAGCCATCATCAGACCAGTGCGATCTTTTATTATGATCCAAAAGCATCAGATATCAGCACAGCGGTTTCAGCGATGATCGCGCGGTGCAAAACATCGAGTCAGAGACATCGTCACCATCGGTGTGATGCAGGATGAATGATGAGGAGACCGCGTAAGCTCTCAGGCCAGCCAGAGCGTAAACGCCTTGCCTGACAACCTTTCGCACTCTTCACTCAAAGGCTTTTATCAGGCCCGCTTGCGGACTGAGACATGCTCACGAATGGGTAGCCGAATAAGAGCCTAGTTAGCCGGCTCGCAATCATAGGCACCTCGTATGCGGATCTGACTCTGGCTGGTGCGGACGATTTCAGCTCTTAACAGCCCTTTGCCCTCACGGTTCGTCAGCTCCATATCTACCATCCCCGGCGCTTTGCTGTTTTTTACCAGCAGTTTGACGGTCGCGTTGTCGTAATCGCCCTTCTCTTTCGCAAATGTGACTTTCTGCGTTTTTGCGCGTTCTCCATTCACCGAAAACCAGCCGCTCTTGTCAGGTTTAAGGTAGAACGGCCCGCACTGCGTGGCAGCAAAGGCTGGGAGAGATAAGCTGATTAACGACGTTATCAGAATCACTTTTTTTAGCATTGGGCTGGCGTCCTGCTGATGGGTGATGAATCGCCTGCGCCGAAGAGTGAGTTCCCTGCTGCATGGCTCGTAATAAAGAGCAGTATAGTCAATGACGCCTGCATTATCGCCAGTACAGGGTCATAGACTCAGCAAAGGAAACAGCATTGATGCTGGCAACCCACTAACGACCAAAATCGATCCCACGCAGGCGTGCCTTGTTCAGCGGAATCAGCTCACTAAACCTGCATATTCATAATTTCACTTTGAATATTTAGCATATCAGGTTGCTGTGCGTTGAAGCGTGGTTTTACAGAGACATACCGCAAGTCACAAACTGCCGTGGTGGTGGTTTTAAGGTGATTTGCGGTATTTTTTTGTGCTACATGTGTGCTACGGCTAAATCGTAGGCCGCAGAGGCTCATAAACTGAAATCACTTCCGCCGTCACTTTCCCCAGCACGATAATCCCGTCCATGCCCTCTCCGTCGATCGTCTCACCGTCCGAAGTGATAATCCCAGTGCTGAATAACCTTCCCAGTAGCGGATACTCATCGAACTGGAATGCGACTTTATCTCCTGGCACTGGCTTCAGTGATTTATCGGCCAGAACGAACCCGTCCGGCGTCTCAATGAGCAGCATGTTATTGCGGTGAGGCATCAGTACATCGTTCAAATCGAGGCGGCGCTCGACGTAGTCCATTGCAGGTGATGGAAATCCCATAGCTACCTCACGTATCCCATGTTGCGGAGTGACCACGTTTTGTTCTCGCTCTCCTCGGTAACGAGCTTGAAGAAGAAGTTCTGGTAACGCCGAATCCACCGGTTGCACTCCACCAGCGTCCACACGTGTTTCACGTCATCCAGTCGCTTCTGGAATGCCGCAGTGGTGACAATCTGCCTGCCGCGGGCGTCCTTGGTTATCGCACCAGTGAACGCCGCGTGTATATCGCTCTCTCTCGCCATGATAAATTCCCCTCCGATAAATACTGTATGGATAAACAGTAATATCAATCCGTAGATTTGATTAAGGCGGACCAGTTCACATCTTTGTAGAGGGATTGATCGGGAAGGGATTTTAATCGGGCGGGCGTGGCAGGGAGTGACTAATTTCAAATCATCCACCCCGCAGCATGCAGAGATTGGCGCGGTCTGTAGCTGCCCCGTTGCCGGGGCTTTTTTATGATCCATGTCTGCATGGATGCCATCTGGTTTGAATGGTATCTTTACGCCTTACGAATTCTTTACGGAGCCTTAGCGCCATGTTAGGGATAATCAGATTTTTACTTGCGAGCTGCGTGGTGGCGTTTCATCTTACCGGTAAATTGCCTTTTCTTGGTCAATTCGCAGTCAACTTCTTCTACGTCATTAGTGGTTTTCTTATCACGCTGATACTTAATAAAACATATAAATTCAACGTTATTAGCTTTTCTGTAAACAGGTTCCTTCGTCTATATCCCACTTACTTTTTTTTCCTGGTAGTTGGCATACTTATAATTTACCTAATGCCAAATACGATTAATTTCCATCCTTCATGGTCACGTAACCATCTCCCATTAGATTGGCTGGGTAATGCTCTAATATTCCCATGGGCTTTCTTGTCAGATTATGCAGTGCCGAATACATTTGGGGCATTTACGGACTCTTATCCTTTTTTCGCTGACTCATACAGGTTCAGGATAATCACATCTAGCTGGTCTGTTGCGGTAGAGCTGGTCTGTTACTTCCTTCTCTGGTTATTTATAGCGCGCAATCTTGCCTGTACCTTGTTCAGCATTGCAGCATCGGTTGCATATCACATATTTGTTTACCGCAGCACTGGTGAGCCAACAATGGCTTACTTCCCTTTCTTGGCAGCCATATTGCCCTTTAGTTTAGGGTCACTTGGGTACTTTATATACTCAAAAGTGAGGACCATGAGTGCGCTCATGAGCGCATTTAAACGTTACCAGTGGGTGTTACTTTCTGCTTCAGTGTTTCTCTTTTTCGCGAACTGGGAGTTGTTCAACATAAGCCAGAATGGAAGTTGGCATCCATTTCATTATTATTTAAACAACATAATATCTATGTTTATAGTTATATCGGTATGTGATTTAAATCCAGAAGGAAGACCGGGTAAGGTAGCAAGATTAATGGGTGACCTTTCTTACCCGGTTTTTCTATGTCAGTATTTTGGCGGGTATGTAGCCTGGTATATCGTAGGTTTTAATGAGCAGAATCGCGGGTGGGAGATATTCATCATTGGATACATAGTCTCAATCGCAATGTCTTTGGTTTGCATTTATCTGATTGATGAGAACATAAGGAAGACCAGAGACAAGGTAAGGCGGAAAGCTGTTACTCAGGTGCCTTAGGCCACTCTATATTTGGTGCCTTTGACGTATCAATCCGATTAACCATCACGCGGTAAGTCTTCCACGCCTTGAGGCTTGCCGCTTCTTTGTCTGTTGCAATTTCAAGGTCTGCAGCGTCTTGTAATGGATCGATTGCGATGGTAGCAAGGGCGAGAAGCTTTGCTTTTTCAGACGCAGCCATTACAGCGAGCTGCTCTGCCGTAGGCGCTGGGTAGTCCTTCAGGACCGGGCGGCCTTTTTTGTCTGAGGAGATTAGCTTGCCCTTAGATTGACCATCAAGTGAAGCGCCCCACTCCTCATCGGTTATTTCAATCGCATCCTCAGGAATGGTATCGCCGTTCATTTCCTCAGAGTAGAAAACCGTTTGTTGAATCCGAATAAAATTTAGTCATTTTTATCTACCTATTGCCAAAACTGTAAAGGCTCCGACGCCTGCAGCTGTTGAAACCCATGAGATAGAGTTTCTTTTCGTTGAATTGATACTCCATGCAAGGTTGAAGTTGCTTGGCGCACCAGTAGTTATTGAGTCGCACACAAACGCAATTAACGTCTGATTGTTAAATGCGATTGGTAAAGCTACTGATCCAGTGGTAACTCCATCAGGGGCAGTGGTGCTAATCCACTGCAAAACTAACCCGCCAGGCAATTGCTGATATCCACTTGATGACTGTAGGCTTGCAAAGCTTGCCATGTCGGGAATATTTCCGGTTGCAGTCCCCAAATTTTTTGTGGCCGCTGTGCCGCACCCGATATTAAATCTGGCATCAGCTTGTGCCTGGGCGCCGGCATTAAGAAACTCCACAAGCTTGTTTGCAGTTCCCAGATATCTTGTGTCGGATAGATTCGTCAGTGCTGATTTGAAGTTGGCTAGCAACGTGCTGAGATTTTCATCATCTTTTGCATCTATGTCTCTGTCATTCATAAATGCACCCAGCATTGCAGCCATGACCGTAACCTGACGAAGGGCTTTGTTTATTTGGGCTGAGCTAGCCTTGCCAGCCTGGAAGCCACTAAGCAATGCTGTGAGGGCTTCATAGTCTGACTGAGTGGTGACATTAGCGCCATTGCCTGTTGCAAACGGTTTAAAGTTATTAGTTGCCATTAACGTGTTACTCCCCATGCGCCATCATCAAATCCGACAATAAATTCATTATCCATGTCGAATCCGAAGAATTTCGTTCCGACCGATTGTGTCAGTATTGAAGGTATCTGAATATCTCCAGCCCATAAACCTGCAGCTTTTACCGTCAGATATCCTTGTTTAATTGCAGCAATAAGCTCTTGCGACACCAGGGAGATATCCGTCTCAAGAAATACACATACCGAAATCGTCATATCCTGGTTATCGACAATCTGCATTTTCAGGCCTGAGCCTTCGAGCGCAGTTTCAAGAATTGGAGGAAGGCTATCGTTCTGCCCATCCCAATTTTTGATAGCTATTTTTGCTTTCAGAACGATTCTGTATGTGTCGTCGCTTAGGCTGGTAAATCCTAAGCCGGGGTCATATGGCCCCTGCCACATGCCCTGGTCCCAACCCAGACCATCATTATCAAAAGAGAAATACACGCCGGCTATTGGCTGGCTGACAATCCTGCTTCTTCCGATCCATTCACCCAGCGCATCCAGTTGGACGCCTACCGCTTCATCAATATCAAAGGCTGATACGAGCCCCTTGATGGAAACTGATGTGTCTGTAAGTGGACGTGTTGACAGATCAGTGTGATCGCCGAACAGGGGCTTCCCCCTGTGATAGTTGGTTATACGGTCGGTATATTTACTCATGGCGACACCGTGATTGCGATGTTCGCTGCGCTGCAGGTGGCGGACTCGATATAGGCAGTGACAATGTTTGATGCGGATACAGAACCGGCCGACTTCCCTATCTGCAGGCTGTTGATGTCGTAATAACGCGCGTTGCCGCCACTGACCACGCCGAGGTTCGCTGGCGAATAGAGTCGGCTGAGCAATACATCATCCCCGATTGTCAGAGAGTTAATGTAATCAGCTATCGCCTGCTTAATCTGCTCACCGATTTGAGTGGTGTACCCGGTGAAAACCTTCAGTATCAAGGCTGCATAAATCGGCACATTTGTTGGCCGAGAAAAGCTGATGTTGTGCGGGTTTCCGTACTTATCTGGCACCTGAGTTGTTGTGCTGCCGAAAGTCCCCACCCCCTGACCTTTTTTGCCCCGGATGGTTTGTCCAATCAGGATTACATCCCCACCCTCGACAATGGCAGCGATAGAATGTCCGGGAATGCCATTGGCATCATCGAATGGTGTCAGGGACAGGATATCAACGCTTTGGCCTTGCCAGATACGCAGTGCTGAGTCTTTTTCCACATCTGAGCCCACTGCTGCTGCCACTGAGTTAGTTACGGCCGTCCAGCCTCGGGTAGGCGTGTTTATCTGAGTGATTGACCCAATCACAGCTGCAACGGCACCAGGTACGGCACAGTTTGCTGTCACAGTCACTGTTGTGGCCGTCTTTGCTGTCAGGATCGAGATAGGCGTCGGTACCGTAAATCTGCTGAAAATAACTGGTGATGGTGCTCAGGATTGTCTGATAATCGGGCGCACTTATCCCTGAGACGGTCACCGTAGCGGAGAGCCCCAGTGTATCGAGATTGAGAGCCATTATGCCTCGCTTGTGACTGTCGTCGTTCCGTAGATGGTGTCGATGGTTGCGGTGAAAACCACACGCCGGGATGAGGTGTTCAGGTTGGTATCAAACGACTTAATCGAGTTAACGCCGGGTGTCTCCAGTATCCTTTTACGAATAGCCAGATTGTATGTCTCAGGCTTCTGCTTCCCGAGCACCGACTGAACCCACGGCGTACCCTCTGTTGTGTCGAGGAACCACTGACCGTACCAGAGCAGGAACCGGGTCTTAATAGCCTGCGCAACGCAGTCTGGTGAGTTAATCAGCCAAGTATCATCCCCTTTGCCAAAGGTGTAATCACCGTTTTTATCTTCACGTCTGTATCGCATCAGTTCACCTTCCCTGAATTGCCAGTGCCAGACTGCACGCCGTTATGCGTATGCTGGTCGCTGATGTCTTTGCCGTTGGATTTCAGGCTGCCGATAAATTCGATTGCACCTGTAATTTTTGCCGCGGTACCGGCCGCCAGACTACCCACCATGCCGCCCATCCATGTCAGCAGGCCAGTTATCGTTACTCCCTGGCTGAATTTCGCCAGAGGGATTGTTACATTCAGGCCACCCGGGGCAACGATGTTTACTGCATGGCTGTTTGGGTCGAGCTCGATATAGGCCGCGCCATCATGGGTTCTCAGGGATGTGGCGGATTTATGGCTGAAGCTTAAAAAGCCGGATTGGGCTAATAGCTCGTATGTCACGACAGAACGTCGCGTCAGGGTGACACTGGATATCATCGGTAATGGAAGGGATATCCGGTCAATAATGCAGAAAGATATTCTCAATCTGCGCATCGAACTGCTTAGTGGCAGCTACTTTACCGGCAGGAAGATGAATATAGAAAAGAAAGGCAGGACGGCAACCACGGTTAACTCCAGCATGGCAGACCTGAACGCCATTTTCGCCTTTGCTCACGGTAACGGGTATATAGAGGCGAACCCGATGACGGGCATCAAGCCTCTGAAGAAGTCCAGTAAGCGGCCGGACCCAATTACGCGTGAAGAGTACCCTCGCCTCATAGCCGCATGCTCAACACGTCAGACGGCAAATATGTGGTCACTCGCCATCCTGACGGGATTGCGGCATGGCGAGATATGCGCGCTGGCCTGGGAGGATGTGGATCTTGAAGCCAAAAAGCTGACAGTCAGCCGCAACCTCACGCCGCAGGGTTTATTCACGCCGCCAAAGACAGAGGCCGGAAACCGTGTCATATGCCTGATAGATGCGGCGGTCAATGTTCTGCGTGATCAAAGGGAGATGACCCGAATGTATCCTCAGACCTCATTCACTTTCCATACCAGGGAGTATGGCGAGAGAATTGAGGAGCAGAAGACGTTCGTGTTCAATCCCTGCGTGAACGCAGTAAATGGCCGATCGGGAGCATATTACTCAACAGAGTCACTCGGACAGATATGGACCGGCGCACTTAGGCGTGCAGGCCTGCGTCACCGGAAAGCATATCAGTCACGTCATACGTTCGCATGCTGGGCTCTATCAGCAGGCGCAAACCCGAACTACGTCGCATCGCAAATGGGTCACTCCGATGCGCAGATGGTGTACCGGGTTTATGGCGCCTGGATGTCAGAGAACAATACCGACCAGTTATCACTTATCAACACGAAAATGAGCGATCTTGTGCTACATACGTGCTCCACTAAAGTGGCAGTATGATAAACGTCAACAGCTTCAGATAGTTACCCGTCTAAACCTGCATATTCATAATTTCACTGTACGCCGACACCAGCTTGTTCCTGACCTGAATGCCCATCTGCATTGAGATCGACGATTTCTGCAGATCGACCATCACATCATTAAGCGCGATACCGGGTTTCCCCATCTCAAAATCCTGCGCCTGGGTGCGGGCCGTGGTCTGAGTCTCGCTGATCTTATCCAGCGCCGCTTTCATGGTCGCGCCGAAATCGATCTGATTAGGCGCTTCACTGCTGCGGTTACTGGCCTGCAGTGAGGTCGCCTGAAGCTGCTGCAGTACGCCGTCAATTGCCTGAATGGACATGAACGATACCTTATAAAGGAGGATGAAATTTTTCTGTGGGGAAAAGTTAGCACGTTGTCAATGAGACAAAGCCGCTAAATGACAGCAAAAAACCTACCTTATCCAGCCATCGAATTTTGCTTATCGCCTAATAATGCCTGGCATTGAAGTGGAAATTTTATCTACGCAGGTCAGGGAGTCTGTTTTGCCATCTCAACTTACCCGGTCAATTACGTCAGGCAGGAAACGGTCATGAATGCGAGTACAGCCGCCACAACAGAACAAGAAAAGAAAGGCTTCGGTGACCTGTTTGCTCGCCTGCGCGCAAATCCGCGTATTCCTTTAGTCATCGCCGCTGCTGCCGTCATGGCAATCGTGATCGCGATGGTGCTCTGGGCGAAACAGCCATCTTATAGCGTCCTTTATAACAACCTCACTGATGAGGATGGCGGTGCCATCGTCACGCAGCTGACGCAGATGAACATCCCCTATCGCTTCGCCGAAAACGGTGGCGCACTGATGGTGCCTGAAGCGAACGTGCATGAGTTGCGTCTGCGTCTGGCTCAGCAGGGTCTGCCGAAAGGCGGCTCGGTGGGTTTTGAGCTGCTGGATAAAGAGAAGTTCGGTATCAGCCAGTTCAGCGAGCAGGTTAACTACCAGCGCGCGCTGGAAGGCGAACTGGCCCGTACCATCGAATCGCTCGGCCCGGTTAAAAGCGCCCGTGTTCATCTGGCGATGCCAAAACCCACCTTATTTGTGCGTGAGCAGAAAGCGCCATCCGCCTCTGTCACCTTAACTCTGCAGCCTGGCCGTGCGCTGGATGAAGGTCAGATTCAGGCCATCGCCCACATGGTCTCAAGCAGCGTCGCCGGTTTACCGCCGGGCAACGTGACCGTGGTCGATCAGACCGGGCGCCTGCTGACCCGCTCTGATTCCGCCGGTCGCGACCTGAATGATGCTCAGCTCAAGTATGCCTCTGAGGTTGAAGCACGCTACCAGCAACGCATTGAAGCGATACTGAATCCGATTCTCGGTCAGGGCAATGTACATGCGCAGGTTACCGCGCAGATCAACTTCGACACTGCCGAGCAGACCGACGAGAAATATCAGCCTAACGCTAACCCATCGAACTCAGCGATCCGTTCGCGTCAGACCAGCACCAGCGACCAGTCAGGCAGCCCTTATCCGGGCGGCGTGCCGGGTGCGCTCTCTAACCAGCCTGCGCCAGCTAACACTGCGCCGGTGACGACGCCGAACAACAATGCCGCCAATGGTCAGAATGCTAACGGCCAGAACAACGCGGCGAATAACGCTAACCAGACCACCAGCACCGCAGCGGCCAGTGCAGGACCGACCAATTCGCGTCGTGATGACACGGTGAACTACGAGCTGGATCGCACCATTCGTCATACCAAGGTCAACGTTGGCGACGTACAGCGTCTGTCGGTTGCGGTCGTGGTGAACTTCCGTGCCGATGATAAAGGCAAAGCCGTTGCGCTGAACGAACAGCAGCTGAAGCAGATTGAAGACCTGACCCGCGAAGCAATGGGCTACTCCCAGAACCGTGGCGACAGCATCAACGTGGTGAACTCGCAGTTCAACACGACTGAGCCAGTGACCGCCGATCTGCCCTTCTGGCAACAGCAGTCGTTCTTTGATCAGCTGATGAACGCCGGTAAGTGGTTATTGATTGCCCTGGTCGCCTTCATCCTCTATCGCAAACTGGTTCGTCCGCACCTGGTTCGCAAGCAGGCCGCAGAGAAAGCCGCTGCAGAAGCCGTTGCCGCCCGAGCGACTGAGCAGCCGGAAGAGGAAGCCTATAATGTGCAGCTCAGCAAAGATGAGCTGGATCAGGAACGTAAGTCTAACAACCGCATGAGCGCAGAAGTGCTGAGTCAACGCATCCGCGACATGTCAGAAAACGATCCGCGCGTAGTAGCGCTGGTAATTCGCGAATGGATGAGTAAAGAGCTATGAGTCTGACCGGAACCGAAAAAAGCGCCATCCTGATGATGACTATTGGCGAAGAGCGCGCCGCGGAAGTTTTCAAACACCTGAACCAGCGCGAGGTCCAGCACCTGAGCGGTGCGATGGCCAATATGCGTCAGGTATCGCATAAACAGCTGACTGAAGTGCTGCGTGAGTTCGAAGCGGATGCTGAGCAGTTCGCGGCGCTGAGCCTGAACTCCAACGAATACCTGCGTTCGGTGCTGACCCGGGCGCTGGGCGAAGAGCGCGCCTCCAGCCTGCTGGAGGACATTCTCGAAACGCGCGATACCACCAGCGGTATGGAAACGCTCAACTTTATGGAGCCGCAGGCCGCTGCCGATCTTATTCGCGACGAGCATCCACAGATTATCGCTACTATCCTGGTCCACCTCAAGCGCGCCCAGGCCGCCGATATTGTGGCGCTGTTCGACGAACGTCTGCGTCACGACGTGATGCTGCGTATCGCCACTTTCGGTGGTGTCCAGCCAGCCGCGCTGGCCGAACTGACCGAAGTGCTGAACGGCCTGCTGGATGGCACCAACCTCAAACGTGCGAAGATGGGCGGCGTAAGAACTGCAGCCGAGATCATCAACCTGATGAAAACGCAGCAGGAAGAGGCAGTTATCGAAGCGGTACGCGACTTCGATGGCGAACTGGCACAGAAAATTATCGACGAGATGTTCCTGTTCGAAAACCTGGTGGCAGTGGACGACCGCAGCATCCAGCGTCTGTTGCAGGAAGTGGAGTCCGAACAGCTGCTGGTTGCACTGAAAGGTGCCGAACAGCCACTGCGCGAGAAGTTCCTCAAAAACATGTCAGCCCGAGCGGCCGATATCCTGCGCGACGATCTGGCCAACCGCGGCCCGGTGCGTATGTCCGCAGTGGAAAACGAACAAAAAGCGATCCTGCTGGTGGTACGCCGCCTGGCCGAGTCAGGCGAGATGGTGATTGGTGGTGGCGAGGAAACTTATGTCTGATGCATTTTCTGCCCGCCCCTGGCAGCTATGGCAGCCCAGTGATTTAGGCCGTTTCGATGAGCCTGCTGAAACGGAGCTGCAGCCAGAAATTTACGAAGCTGAAGATGGCGTTGATGAGCAGCAACAGCAGCTCGAACGCCTGCAGCAGCAGATGCGCAAAGAGGCACAGGGCCAGGGTTACAACGAAGGCTATCAGCAGGGTGTGACCGAAGGCCAGAAAGCCGGTTACGACGCCGGTTTTCAGCAGGGTCTGGCCGATGCCCAGCAGCAGCAGGCGCCACTTCAGGCGCGTATGCAGCAGCTGGTAACGGAGTTCCAGAACACGCTGGAATCCCTGGACAGTGTCATCGCTGCCCGTCTGATGCAGCTGGCGCTGGAAGCGGCACGCTCGGTGATTGGCCAGGCGACCACGGTGGATGGCACCGCCCTGCTGCGCCAGATTCAAGGATTACTGCAGCAGGAACCGATGTTCAGCGGCAAACCGCAACTGCGTGTTCATCCGGATGACTTACAACGCATCGAGCAGACCCTGGGTCCGACGCTGGATCTGCATGGCTGGCGGCTGATCGCTGACAGCACCCTGCATCCTGGCGGCTGCAAACTCAGCGCAGAAGATGGCGATCTGGATGCCAGCGTCGCGACGCGCTGGCAGGAACTCTGCCGTCTTGCCGCACCGGGAGAAGTGTAATGACCACTCGTCTGAATCGCTGGCTCGGCTCGCTCGACGCCTTTGAGAAACGCATCGCCCAGGTGCAGCCGGTGCGCCGTTATGGCCGCCTGACACGCGCCACCGGCCTGGTGCTGGAAGCGACCGGCTTACAGCTGCCGCTGGGTGCGACCTGCGTGATCGAACGCAACGATGGCAAAACCATCAGTGAAATCGAAAGCGAAGTCGTGGGATTCAACGGTCAGAAGCTGCTGATGATGCCACTGGAAGAGGTGGACGGCATTTTACCGGGTGCGCGGGTCTATGCGCGCCAGAACGGAGAAAACCCGCAGGCGGGTAAACAGATGATGCTCGGGCCGGAACTGCTGGGCCGCGTACTCGATGGCAGCGGGCGACCGCTGGACGGCCTGCCGTCTCCGGATACCGGCTATCGCGCGCCGCTGAACACCCCGCCGTTTAACCCGCTGCAGCGTACGCCGATCACCGACGTGCTGGATACCGGCGTGCGGGCAATCAACGCCCTGCTGACGGTCGGTCGCGGGCAGCGTATGGGCCTGTTCGCCGGTTCAGGCGTGGGTAAAAGCGTGCTGCTTGGCATGATGGCGCGCTACACCAAAGCGGACGTCATCGTCGTCGGTCTGATTGGCGAACGTGGCCGCGAAGTAAAAGATTTTATCGAGAACATTCTCGGCGCTGAAGGCCGTGCCCGTTCGGTGGTGATCGCCGCCCCGGCCGACGTTTCGCCGCTGCTGCGTATGCAGGGTGCCGCTTACGCCACTCGTATCGCTGAAGATTTTCGCGACCGCGGCAAGCATGTGTTGCTGATTATGGATTCCCTGACCCGCTACGCCATGGCGCAGCGTGAGATCGCGCTGGCAATTGGTGAGCCGCCGGCCACCAAAGGCTATCCGCCTTCCGTGTTCGCCAAACTGCCTGCGCTGGTTGAGCGTGCTGGTAACGGCATCGACGGTGGCGGCTCGATCACCGCCTTCTATACCGTCCTGACCGAAGGCGACGATCAGCAGGACCCGATCGCCGACTCCGCGCGCGCCATTCTCGACGGTCACATTGTGCTGTCGCGTCGGCTGGGCGAAGCGGGTCACTATCCGGCTATTGATATAGAAGCCTCGATCAGCCGTGCGATGACCTCGCTGATCGATGAGAACCACTATGCACGGGTGCGCCAGTTTAAGCAGTTGCTCTCCAGCTTCCAGCGTAACCGCGATCTGGTCAGCGTCGGTGCTTATGCTGCGGGCAGTGATCCGATGCTTGATAAAGCGATTACGCTCTATCCGCAGATGGAAGCTTTCCTGCAACAGGGCATCTTTGAACGCAGTGATTACGACGACGCCAGCCTGCATCTGCATGCGCTGTTTGGCTAGTCACACGAATTAACGCGAGGTAACGGCAATGAAAACTGCAAATGCCATCGATACGCTGCGCGACTTAGCGGAGCAGGATCTCGAACGCGCTGCCATCTATTTAGGCGATATGCGTCGCGGCCAGCATGCTGCTAATGAGCAGCTGACGATGCTGCTCGATTATCAGGACGAATATCGCAACAAGCTCAACGATGACATGTCGTCGGGTATCGCCAGCACCCGCTGGACCAACTATCACCAGTTTATTCAGACGCTGGAAAAAGCGATTGAGCAGCACCGCAACCAGCTTAATAACTGGAATCAGCGGCTGGAACAGGCGCTGATCAACTGGCGTGACAAACAGCAACGGCTGAACGCCTATCAGACGCTGATTACGCGCGCAGCGGAAAATGCATTACGACAGGAAAACCGTCTCGATCAGAAACGGATGGACGAATTTGCCCAACGGGCCGCATCGAGGAGAGGTGAATGATTACGCTGCCAAACATTGCTATGAAAGCGACGGTAAAAACCGACGCAGAACTATCAGTCTCAACTGACCTTGCTGCGGGTGCGGATGCCCTGCCGCAGGACTTTCTGACCGCACTGGGAAACCAGTTACTCGGCCTGGCTAAACAGCAGGGGAAAGCGGCACAATCCGCTGACCTCAAAGCAGAAACTGCCGATGACGCCCGCCCTAAGGCCCGGTTGAATGCACTGATGGCAGCACTGGAAAATCCTGTTGCGCTTACCGCCCTGTTTAAACCGGAAAATATTAAAGGTGGATCAAAATCAGCCGATGATAAAGACAAGCCGGAGGCCGCACCCTTAAGCGCCAGCGATATGCAGAATATGCAGGCGCTGTTCGCCATGTTACCGGGTGCAACGGCTGTCACAGCCACTACTTTGACTCCGGTCAGCAGTGAAGCGGGCGACGTGATAGCCCAGACCGATACCGGTCGGAAAAGCCAGACCTCGCTGACGCAACTGCTGAACAGCGCGCAGCAGAGCCACGCACCGGGTGAAGATGAGAAGTCTGACGCCAGAAGCGACGCACAGAGCAAACCTGCCGTCACAACTGCCGCCAGCCAGAGCAACACCGCCGCGCAGAGTGCGAACAGTAGCGGTTTGACGCTCGACAGCAGTTTCCAGCAGGCGCTGAGCAATATGGTTAAGCAGGATGATCAGAGCGCAATTAAAGCCAGCGCCAGCGATAACGCGATCAACGCCACGCCAATCGCCACCGCCAGCAGCCTGCCCGCGCCGGTGACCGCCTCCGCGACCACCAGCACACCGTCAACGCCGATGCTGAACTCACAGCTGGGCAGCGACGAGTGGCAGCAGGCGCTGAGCCAGCAGATTGTGATGTTCAGTCGCAACGGCCAGCAGAACGCAGAGTTGCGGTTACATCCGGAAGACCTTGGCGCTATCCAGATCAGCCTGAAACTGGATAACGACCAGGCACAAATTAGTCTGGTTTCCAGCCATAGCCACGTCAGAGCAGCACTGGAAGCCGCCATACCGCAGCTGCGCAGCGCGCTGGCAGAGAGCGGTATCAACCTGGGCGAGAGTCAGGTGAGCAGTGACAGTTCCGCGCAGGGCCAGCAATTCCAGCAGCAGCAGGAGGCGCGTCGCGATGGACAGCATGGCCGCTTCTCCCTCACCCAGGACAGTGACACCGACATTACGCCGATCGCCGTTCCCGCCGCCCTTCAGGCTCGCGTTAGTGGCAACAGCGCCGTCGACACTTTCGCCTGACAGCGGCAAACGCTGAAGGTAAGCGTAAAACCCGCGTCTTTTCTACCCATTGGTTTGACTTAAGACGCGGATAATCTGTCTCGTGAGCCGAGAGGCTTGCCCATAATTCACAGGAAGTAACTGCACCATGTCTGATAACGCGAAAGCAAAAAAAGGCAGCAAACGTAAACTCTTAATACCAGTGTTGCTCATTTTGACGCTGGCCGCTTGCAGCGTGGCAGGCTATGCAGTCTGGCGAATGATGAATAAACATGAGGGCGATAAGCCTGAGGTGGCGAAAGTTGAACCGCCTCCCGCTCCGGTCTTTTTTGCACTTGATACATTTACGGTTAACCTGGTCAATCCCGACAACGATCCCGACCGCGTGCTTTACGTAGGCTTTACCCTGCGTCTGGCCGATGAGGATACCCGGCGTCGGATGAATGACTATCTGCCTGAGGTGCGCAGCCGTTTGCTGCTGCTGCTCTCGCGTCAGGCCGCTGCGGCGCTGGCGACAGAGCAAGGAAAGCAGGCGCTTGTTGAACAAATCAAACAGGCGCTGACACCCCCGCTGGTAAAAGGTCAACCTCCGCAGGCTGTAAACGATGTGCTGTTTACTGCCTTCATTTTGAGGTGAATCAATGGGCGATAGCATTCTCTCCCAGGCTGAAATTGACGCCCTTTTAAACGGCGACAGCGGCAGTGCGGAAGAAGAAAAGAAACAAAACGGACCGGAAGGCGATATTCGTCCTTACGATCCGAACACCCAGCGCCGTGTGGTTCGCGAGCGTTTGCAGGCGCTGGAGATTATTAACGAGCGTTTTGCCCGTAGTTTCCGTATGGCGCTGTTTAACCTGCTGCGCCGTAGCCCGGATATCAGCGTCGGGGCGATCAAGATTCAGCCGTATCACGAGTTTGCCCGCAATCTGCCGGTGCCAACCAACCTGAACCTGATCCACCTGAAGCCGCTGCGAGGCACCGCGCTGGTGGTGTTCTCACCGAGCCTGGTGTTTATCGCTGTCGACAACCTGTTTGGTGGCGACGGACGTTTTCCGACCAAAGTCGAAGGCCGTGAGTTTACCCATACCGAGCAGCGCGTTATTCGCCGCATGCTGAAGCTGGCGCTGGATGGTTACAGCGACGCATGGAAGGCTATTTATCCACTGGACGTCGAGTATGTACGTTCAGAGATGCAGGTAAAGTTCACCAACATCACCACTTCACCGAACGACATCGTGGTTAACACGCCGTTCCAGGTGGAGATTGGTAACCTGGTGGGTGAGTTTAATATCTGCATCCCGTTTTCAATGATTGAACCGCTGCGCGAGCTGCTGGTGAATCCACCGCTCGAAAACTCTCGTCAGGAAGATAACCACTGGCGCGATAACCTGGTCAAACAGGTGCAGCACTCTGAGCTGGAACTGATCGCTCACTTTGCCGAAACCTCACTGCGTCTGTCACGGATTTTGCAGCTGAAACCCGGTGATGTGCTGCCGATTGAGAAGCCGGAACGCATTATCGCCCATGTCGATAGTGTCCCGGTCTTAACCAGCCAATATGGCACGATGAATGGTCAGTACGCGCTCCGTGTCGAACACCTGATTAACCCGATTTTGAATTCGCTGAACGAGGAACAGCCCCATGACTGACAGTAATAAACCGTCTGACGATATCTCTGCGGACGATCTGTGGGCTGAAGCGATGAATGAGCAGGTCGGCAGCGGCAGTGCGCCGCAGCCCGATGAAGTCTTTAAATCATTCGACAGCGGCAACGTCGCTGGTTCGCTGCAGGATATCGATCTGATTATGGATATCCCGGTGAAACTCACCGTGGAACTGGGTCGCACCAAAATGACCATCAAAGAGCTGCTGCGTCTGGCGCAGGGTTCAGTGGTGTCACTGGATGGCCTGGCTGGTGAGCCGCTGGATATCCTGATCAACGGTTACCTGATTGCTCAGGGTGAAGTAGTCGTGGTGAACGACAAATATGGCGTGCGCATCACTGACATCATCACTCCATCTGAACGTATGCGTCGTCTGAGTCGCTAAAGAGTCACATTATGAATAGCCAGAATCAAACGCTGCAACCGGCTGCACCGCACGCTCAGGCGATCTCGACCGGCTCCATGCTGGCCCAGGTCAGCAGCGTGTTAGCCGTGATTATCTTATTGATTCTGGCCTGCGCCTGGCTGGCACGCCGTGTCGGCTTCGCGCCGAAAAAGGTCAGCGGACAGGAGCTTAAACTCACAGCCAGCGTATCAGTGGGCCAGCGTGAGCGGGTCGTGATTGTCGATACCGCCGATGCCCGTCTGGTGCTGGGCGTCACCGCACAGCAGATTACCCATCTGCATACGCTGCCGCCGGGTGAACCGGTCTCTTTGACACCGGTTAACAGTGCGCCACAGGATTTTCGTCAGCTGTTACAGAATCTGGTTAAACGTCCCGGAAAACCACAATGATGCGTCGTCTGCTTCCTTTACTGCCACTGTTGCTCCTGGCACCGGTTGCCCATGCCCAGTTGCCGGGTCTGGTGAGTCACTCGCTGCCGAATGGCGGTCAGAGCTGGTCACTGCCGGTACAGACGCTGGTCTTTATTACTGCGCTGACCTTTATTCCGGCCGTATTGCTGATGATGACCAGCTTCACCCGTATCATCATTGTGTTTGGTTTACTGCGTAACGCCCTGGGCACGCCGTCTGCGCCGCCTAACCAGGTGCTGCTCGGACTGTCGCTGTTTCTGACCTTCTTTATTATGGCGCCGACCTTCGACAAGATTTATCAGGACGCTTATCTGCCGTTCAGTCAGGACAAGATCAGCATGGAAGTGGCGATTGATAAAGGTGCCCAGCCGCTACGCGAGTTTATGCTGCGTCAGACCCGTGAAGCCGATTTAGCCCTGTTTGCCCGTCTGGCGAATACCGCCCCGATTGCCGGTCCTGAAGCGGTGCCAATGCGTATTCTGCTGCCCGCCTATGTAACCAGCGAGCTGAAGACGGCGTTCCAGATTGGCTTTACCGTCTTTATCCCGTTTCTGATCATCGACCTGGTGGTTGCCAGCGTGCTGATGGCGCTGGGGATGATGATGGTCCCGCCAGCGTCCATCGCGCTGCCGTTTAAACTGATGCTGTTTGTTCTGGTCGACGGCTGGCAACTGCTGGTCGGTTCACTGGCGCAAAGCTTCTACTCCTGATCCCCCTTTTCTTACCGGAGCAACACATGACACCCGAATCAGTAATGGTAATGGGACAGGAAGCGATGCGCGTCGCCCTGATGCTGGCCGCCCCACTGCTGCTGGCCGCGCTGGTCAGCGGTTTGCTGATCAGCCTGATCCAGGCCGCGACCCAGGTCAACGAACAGACCTTATCCTTTATTCCTAAAATTCTGGCGGTTGCCACCACCGGTATCATTGCCGGCCCGTGGATGCTGAATCTGCTGCTGGACTATATCCGCACCGTCTTTACCAACCTGCCTTACATCATCGGCTGATGATAACTCTCGACAGCAGCCAGCTGGTTCAGTGGGTCAGCCAGTTCTTCTGGCCTCTGGTGCGCATCATGGCGTTATTCGCCACCGCACCGATCCTCAATGAACGATCCGTCAGCAAGCGTGTCAAAATCGGTCTGGCGGTGATGATCACCTGGCTGCTGATGCCGCTGTTACCTGCGGTCAATGTCACCCTGTTTTCCCCTGACGGCTTCCTGCTGCTGATTCAGCAGATGCTGATTGGTATTGCACTCGGCTTCACCATGCAGTTCGCTTTTGCTGCCGTGCGCCTTGCCGGGGAAGTGATTGGTTTGCAGATGGGCATCTCGTTCGCCACCTTTTTCGATCCTGGCAGCCGTCTTAACATGCCGGTGCTGGCCCGTTTTCTCGACATGCTGGCAATGCTGCTGTTCCTGACCTTTAACGGCCACCTGTGGTTGATCTCGCTGCTGGCGGACAGTTTTCATACGCTGCCGATTGGCGGTCAGCCGCTAAATGCCAATGCGTTTATGGCGCTGGTGAAATCGGGCGGATTAATTTTCCTTAATGGCATGATGTTAGCGCTGCCCTTAATCGTTTTGTTACTCATGGTAAATCTGGTCCTGGGTTTGTTAAATCGTGTTTCACCACAGTTATCAATCTTCGCAATTGGCTTCCCGATTACCTTATCAGTCGGAATTTTAACCATCAGCTTGCTGATGCCCCTGCTGGCCCCGTTCTGTGAGCATTTGTTCGGTGAAATATTTGATTTACTCGCCCTGTTCCTGACAGAACTATCCCGCCCTTGAACATTAAGTTTCTAACTACCTTTGCATAACGATACTTAAGTATCGCAAAACCATCCGTGCATTTTCCGAACCATGTTTTCCAGAATGCAACTAAGGAAATTCTGATAAACGTGCTGAGAGTCTGAAAATAATTCTTATTAAACCGGGCTTCGCGTATTTTAGTGGGGTGGTTCACAGAAGGGGTCAGTCTGTGAATGTGCGGGCTAAATCGGCAAGGCACTGTATTTACAAGAAAAAAATCTTTAAGTGATTTTTCTTGTTAAAAAATGTTTTTTCCGGCATTGTCAACGCACGCTGAGACATCACACTTTCGTAAAACAAATGTTTTTGAGAATTGTCCTATCAGAAAACTCCCTGTTTTCAGGGATAGTGACATGGCTCCCAAAAATGAGTCTTACTTAACTTCCGGCACTTCACTGGCATTCCCCGCCATGGCCGGAGAATGTGTGACGTCATGGCAGCACAAATTTTTTTGCAGAACGGGTCAGGGATGAAGACTTTTACGGGCGGTTGCCTGTTGCCAAACTGCACGAGCAGAATAAAAAAGTATTTAAGAAATCTCTCTCGTACCGCAACGCGTATTCATCGTTGATTTAAACGGATAACAAATTGGTGAGGGTCGCTATTATGCCAACTATTATTATGGATTCCTGCAACTACACACGCCTGGGATTATCAGACTATATGTCTTTAAAAGGAGTTAAGAAGAAGAATATCTCTTCTGTCTCCGATATTGAGCAACTACAGCAGAAATGTGAGCAATTAAACCCTGGTGTCGTCTTTATTAATGAAGACTGCTTCATTCATGAATCCGATTCCAGTGAACGTATCCGCAGCATTATTACGCAGCATCCTGATACGCTGTTCTTTATATTCATGGCGATTAGCAATATCCATTTTGAGGAATATCTCTACGTTCGTAAGAACCTGATTATTACATCAAAATCGATGAAGACATCGACCCTGGATTCCTTACTCAGCACCTATTTACAGAAGAAGCTTAACCAGTCTGCGCGCATCTCTTCGGGCATGGATGTACATCCATTAACGCTGAGCCAGACTGAGTCAAACATGCTGAAGATGTGGATGTCAGGTCATGATACCATCCAGATCTCAGATAAAATGCAAATTAAGGCCAAAACGGTATCGTCACACAAAGGTAATATTAAACGCAAAATCAAAACCCATAATAAGCAGGTTATTTATCATGTGGTGCGTTTAACGGATAACGTGACTTCAGGTATTTACGTTAATATCCGCTGATCATAACATCTGAAGAACCGGCCTCTCTGGCCGGTTTTTTTTTGCCCGGAATTGCGACCCAGATCTCACTCTTACTGCTAAGCCTTTACGCTCTTTTGCCGATGTTATGCCTTATAACAACAGCCTCAAGAGAGCAAGGATATGAACACTGCATTAGATAATAATGGACAGAAAAGCGCAGGCATCTGGCAGAATCTCCGCCTGGTGCCGCTGTTTAGCCTGATCTTCGGCGGCATTTTGCTGCTGTTCGCACTCTGTATTGGTGTCGCCAGTTACTTTCTGATTTCCGGCAATCACTCCCTCGATGATGCCACGGACGAAATTCAGGTTCGTATGGGCCTCTCAAACAGTTCAAACCACCTTCGTACTGCACGCCTGACCATTATTCAGGCCGGTGCCGCCGCGCGTATTGGTGAAATGGACGAGTTTCGCGCCAATATTGCCGCCGCCGAAAAGCGGATTCAGCAGGCCAAAGATGGCTTTGCGATTTATCAGGCACGCAAAGTGAAGACCCCCGCTGATATGGAACTGGATGCCACGCTGCAGGCTCGCTTCAACGATTACATTACCAAAGGCCTGATACCGATGATTGAATCCGGTAAACAGGGCAGCTTTGAAGGCATCATCGCTCAGGAGACCGATGTAACCCGCAAGCTGGATGAAGACTATAACGCGGTGTTACTGAAGGCGATCAAGATCCGTACTGACCGCGCCAACGCCATTAACACCGAAGCCGATAAACAGTCGCGCATCGGCTTTATCTCTATGGCCGTGGCGTTTAGCGCCGCCCTGGTACTGGTGCTGTTAACCTTTGTCTTCCTGCGCCGCGTGGTGATTAACCCGCTGCGTCAGTCGGTGCTGCGTATCGAACGCATTGCACAGGGTGATCTGACCTCCGCTCCCCTGCCCTTTGGTCGCAGTGAGATTGGTACGCTGATCCATAATCTGCAACTGATGCAGCAGGCACTGGTGACCACCGTCGGTACGGTGCGTGAAGGCGCCGTGGCGATTTATCAGGGCTCCAGCGAAATTTCAGCCGGTAACACCGATCTCTCTTCCCGCACTGAGCAGCAGGCTGCGGCACTGGAACAGACCGCAGCCAGCATGGAACAGCTCACCGCCACAGTGAAACAGAACGCCGAGAATGCGCATCACGCCAGCCAGCTGGCCGCAGACGCCTCTGGTAAAGCGCGCAGCGGTGGCGAGCTGGTGAACAGCGTCGTGAAAACCATGACCAATATTTCCGGCAGCTCGAAAAAAATCGCTGAAATTACTAACGTCATTAACAGCATTGCATTTCAGACCAACATCCTGGCGCTGAATGCGGCGGTAGAAGCGGCGCGTGCCGGTGAGCAGGGTCGTGGCTTTGCGGTGGTGGCCAGCGAAGTGCGTAATCTGGCCCAGCGCAGTGCGCAGGCGGCCAAAGAGATTGAATCCCTGATTGCTGAGTCGGTCACGCTGATTACAGACGGTTCGCATCAGGTTGGCGCAGCCGGTAGCACCATGGGTGAGATTGTCGAAGCCGTACGTCGCGTCACCGATATTATGTCGGAGATCGCGGCGGCATCGGACGAGCAGAGCCGCGGTATTCAGCAGGTGAGCCAGGCGGTCACCGAAATGGATAACGTCACCCAGCAGAACGCCTCGCTGGTGGAAGAAGCCTCCGCTGCAGCGGCCTCGCTGGAAGACCAGGCGGGTAAACTGACGCAGGCGGTCGCGGCATTCCGCCTGCAGGACTCACCTGCTACTGCAGCTCCACGTGCCTCAGCCCCGTTAAAAACACCGGTTCTGGCTCCGCGTCCGGCGCTGGCCACCGGAACGGATAACTGGGAAACCTTCTGAGAACATTCTGGCTGATATTTAGCGGCTGACGTCGGCCACTTAATCACCTAAAGCAAAAAGCCGCCTTTCCGGCAGTCGGAAAGGCGGCTTTTTTATTGCGCGTCAGGCTCAGGCTTCGTGGTAAGGCTCTACAAAAATGCCATCCGGCTGCTGCGTCTCGTTAAAAAACCAGATCCCCAGCGGATAATCCTCCAGCGCCACCAGAAACATGGTGCCTTCATTAAATGGCTCCATAGCCAGAATGGTGCCTACGCGACGCGGGCCGCCGTCGGTTTTGACGCTGACGCGGTCATTTACCTTCATTTCAGTTCTCCTGATTATTAACTGAGTACAGTCTAAACGAAGAACCGTGGCGATGCAGCGCGTTAGCGGCGGGCAATGACCCAGACGGCATGAATAATACCGGGGATATAACCACAGAGGGTCAGCAGGATATTCAGCCAGAAGGCGCCGCCAAAACCGACCTGCATAAATACGCCCAGTGGTGGCAGCAGAATAGCGATAATAATTCGTAAGATGTCCATAACCATTCCTTTAGGTATTGATAAAAATCAGCTTTATTATCAACTATAGCTGAATCTGCTCTGTTCAGTCGAAAAGTCAGGTAAATCTGAGTAAGGAGAAACTTTTGCAGTTTCTTAACGTTTCAGCGCAGGACTTCTTACGCGCCAGGCCGTTACACTCTTCTCACTGCACCCCCACAGGTGCAGCCAACCTGAAAGTAACAAGGATTTTGCCCGCGCAGCGCGGGCTTTTTTTTGCCTGCGATCTCTCCGCTCCCGCCTTTCTGCCCTGCGTTCTATACTGATTACTCTGTTTGCTCTCAGGAGTCAGAAAATGACAGACGAAAAACAGCACGGCGATGCTCAGCCATCCGATCTGCAGATTGATGTCGAAGGTTTACTGGCGGCGATTCAGGCCAGAACGTCGGGAGAGGTACGGGAGTATATGGAGCAGGATCAGCCGCCACGGCTGGAAGCAGAAGGCCGGGTTTTCCACTCCTATACCGAACTGGCGGAGGCGTTTGAAATCGATATTTGTGATTATCGCGCCTATGAAGCTAACCGCTGAAATCGATTTCAAAAAAAAATACCCGGCGGGAAGGCCGGGTAAAAATTCAATTCGTTACACCAGGGAATTCTTAACACCTCTGCAGATTACGCTTTCCCGACTCCGAAACAAGCATCAGATATGCACGTTTCTGCAACCGATCGGGTAATTATGGAGTAACTGTTAACAAAAACACTGCGCCTGCCAGTGACTTAGCCCTGCACACTTCTTGCATACTCACTTTTCCTGCGGTTTCCTTTTAAGAATTGTCCTGGATTTTCAGCCAGCGTGGCAGGAAAAAAAGTGTGAGCCATATTCAACTATAATATTGAAAAATCGCTGCTTTAGCCGCGAACGTGATGAAAGGAGCCCGTAAATGCCCGATCTCCAACAGCCGTTAATGATTATTACCGATCTGGATGGTTCGTTACTTGACCATCATACCTATCGCTGGGATGCGGCTACCGAGTGGCTCACTACGCTGAAGGCGCATGCTATTCCGCTGGTAATCTGTTCCAGCAAAACGGCAGCCGAGATTGTTCCGCTGCAAAAAAGGCTCGGCATCAGCGGGTCACCCTTTATTGCTGAAAACGGAGCCGTGGTGCAGACGCTCGATCAGCAGCGAATCCGTCTGCCCGACAACACCCTGACCTATGACGCTATCTGCCAGCGACTGGCTGCGTTGAAAAGCGACTACCGTTTTACCGGCTTTTATGATTTCTCTGATCCTGAAGTGGCCTCAATGACCGGCCTGAGTGAGGCGGAAGCGGCGCTGGCACGTCAGCGCGACGCTTCAGAAGTGGTGGTCTGGCGTGACAGTGA
>Ga0265798_10002218_pt1 | contig 28891 bp, 30 predicted proteins | sample P3T30metagenome_FD_192430 | JGI IMG/M metagenome (GOLD analysis project Ga0265798, IMG submission 192430) | Plant litter microbial communities from East Loma Ridge, Irvine, California - P3 T30 | ecosystem: Environmental > Terrestrial > Plant litter > Unclassified | place: USA: California...
CGCCTAGGTCGACCAGCTTTGGATCGACCCGAGAGGCTATTCCATCACCAACCCACGCTGGTCGCTCAGCAGACAACGGCGACAAGGAGAAGCCTCGAACGGCTCGAGCGTGCTCTTCATGCAACAGGCAGAAACTACGCTGCGATGGAGCCCGACCTTGCTCAAGGTGCGCTGGCCTAGGTATCCAGACAAGCTGTGAATACCTACCATCATTGAGGGGGAAAACTAGGAAACGGAAAGCGGACCGAGACAAGGAACAAGCTGGAAACGAGATCCTCAATGGCAAGCGGAATCCAGGCGAGAATTTTGAGCTGTGGCAGAAGGAGAATGCGCTAGCGACGACTGTAGCTCGGAATTCGACATTATGGGCGAAAGAACGTCGCCCACCGAGTCCAAGTGCGAATATCAGCACATCACCTCGGATGAGTGTCGATAAACTGACGACTCTACCGCTTCCCGGGGATGTACACAACCCGCTAGCAGTCTTGGCGGAAGCAAGCTCGACGACCAACGTATATGACCCAAAATCGCCTATTGTTGGCTTGAAGGGGAAGGAAGGGGAGGATCGTGGATACTACGCCCCACTTGAGCGGGTCTTGAAGGATGAGGCGCCTCATATCATGAGCCGTATTGATGTTCACGAGTAGGTCATATCTGCGCTTTCCTGGTGATACTAATTCGAGCAGGGCCGAACAGCTTTTCGAACTGTACTTTAAATATCTACATCCCCATCTGCCAACTCTGGATGTTGCTCATTCGTCCCCTTCAGCAGTTGCTAGGCGAAACAACTTCCTCTTCAATGCTAGTATGTCACAACGTTGGTGTCGAGCTAACTTCAGTCTGCTGTACTGCTGCTCGAGCCTTCAACATTGTCTTGTGGGACCGCCTCAGGGAGTTTGCCGCGTACGAGATGGAACGTCTCCCCCGGGAAAAGAACGTCGAGGTCATTCAGGGACACTTGATCTATTCTAGCTGGAAGTGAGTACCGCCTCTCAGCGACATGCTAACATACAGTCTAATACGGCCCAAGAACTTTGAGCAGGACCTGACATGGGTACGAGTGGGTATAGCAATGCGTACAAGCATGGATATCAATCTTCACCGAGTCGCGCTTCTCAAAGAGGCCAGAGATGGACTTCCGACGTGGCTCTTGAGAAGTATCATCCGTACCTGGCTTTGTGGCTTCATCCTGGATCGAACTCTATCTGCTCAATTGGGAAAGCCGAGTAGTGTAAGAGGAGAGAATAGCGTAAGCTTCTACATGGATCTAATACGCCAAGGCATGCAGGGTGGAAAGGATGATGTTCGAGTCGCGTCCCTAGCGGTAAATCAGGGTCTCAAAATGTGCTGATCCCAGGAATGGACCCAGATACTTTCACGAGCTCTCGATACTTTCCGCTCGGAGATCACTCTCCACTCCTACCCCGAATCTGCAGCTTCTTTGGCAAACCACACCTCCTTCTCCGACCTCGTTCACGTATTCGAAAAGCAGTTTCGTCAATGGAGGGAAAGTTCAGAATTGGCTGCTAGGGATTGCGGTGCGGATGCTATGGATGTGAGATTCATGATTGGAAATATCAGGCTGTATCACAATTACGCCAGGCTGGTGGTGCGGAGTTTTGGACTTCAGAAGGCTACGGATGACGGGGGACCAGATTTGCCTGCTGCATTTCTCGAGGTGAGTTCCAGTTCGGATACCCCGACAGCAAGCTAACTTCCAGTATCAAACCGCCTCCTCGTCCCTCATCGAGACATTCGAGACCGAGCTCGACACCCCAGGCTTCACACGCGGCTGCCCGGATTTCATCTTCACAGTTCTTACGTATGCTGCAGTGTCCCTCCTACGCGTCACTCAACCACATTTCGCATACCTCGAACCCGACCGCAGCAAAATCTTCACGACAGCCAGAAAAGCGTCCGACATGCTAGCCCGTTCCGCTATGAATCCTGACCACCTACCCGCCTCTCAATCTGTCTTTTTACGCCGCCTTATCGAAGTCAAATCTGCCGAAGCGCCGACAGGCACGTATCAACAGGCCTATTTACCGGGAATGATAGATTTTGAGGCTTTTGGCCAGAGTTTGGAAGGCGATCAGAGCAAGACTCTTTGGCCGCCAGCTCCACTCAATTTCGACCTGGCGTCTCACCCCGGGGTGCCTCCTCACCTTCAGCAAGCCGCAGGTATCTCCAGGACACAACAGAATGGAGATGATACCGGCAGAGCGTCCGCAAGGGATGAGACCGGCCAAAATGGAAGCATGCCTACCGACCTGAATGGCTGGGTAGCTGCGAACCAGTTTCCTATGCCCGGACTAAGTCTCGGCATGGGGAGTAGTTTCGGTCAAGATGATCTCATATTCACTCAGGACAGCTTCTGGAAGTCCATCTTCGAGGGTCAGGTCCACAATCAGGGTGAGGGGCAGAGCATCGGAATGGTGTAATCTACTGTACATGGCATGCAACCTTTATTTCAGTAGGCCGCAGAGTCATCGAATTCGGAAGCACAGGCGCCATTTTGCAACATCTCCTGCATGGGGCCCACCGCGGGTCGTCTCGCTCTGCTCGGTTGCGGTGTCGGGCCGGACCGAGAGGTAACTGACTACACCGAGCAATATGTAGAATTCAGGGGGAAGCCGTACCCGGTGCAACTTCGGCGATGATCAAGTGGACGACACCATTCGCCCTGTCTAGCCTTGGAAAACGGGTACTCAGCGTATTCTATAGTCTTCTCATTCTCGCTTTTGCATCTTTAGACTACTATACCTATCAATATGAGCACAATCATCGGACCCAAAGTTGAGAAACCAAGTGACAGGGCTTGGTGGAAGTCAGCATCTGTCTATCAGAGTAAGTGTCTCCCGGCCATGTTTGTCGCTCTGATTGCTGACGTGCAGTCTATCCCGTAAGTCCTACTTCGTAGCAGCCACAGCCAGCCGAATGACTGACCTTTAGGCATCCTTTGCGGATCACGCAGCCAATGGTCATGGTACTCTTCAGGGTATCTTGTCCAAGATCCCTTACCTACACAAGCTAGGTGTCGATATCGTCTGGCTTTCCCCCATGTATGAGTCCCCTCAGGCCGATATGGGCTACGACATTTCCGACTACCAGAAAGTCGACCCTCAATACGGTACACTGGAAGACTGGGAGCAGATCAAAGATGCCTGTCACGAGCGTGGTATGAAGCTCGTCATGGACTTGGTTGTTAATCACAGTAGTGACCAGGTAAGTCTCCTTTCTCGTCAAATTGACAGAAGCAAACCTGACCATTAGCACGCCTGGTTCAAGGAGAGTCGAAAGTCTAAAGACAGCCCCAAGAGGGACTGGTACATCTGGCACGATGGAAAGACCAACGACCAAGACGAGAGGATCCCGCCCAATAACTGGAGATCCATCTTTGGAACGTAAGTGAAACTGCCTCAACATCGAGAGATTTAGGTGCTGATTCCAAGTGGTCCCTCGTGGACCTTTGACGAAGGATCGCAGCAATGGTACTGCCACACTTTCCTCAAGGAGCAGCCTGGTCAGTCTCGGTCTTGTTCCTGTCAACGCCCACTGACAGCCAGACCTGAACTGGAAGAACCCCGAACTCCGAAAGGCCGTTTATGACATGATGCACTGGTGGCTCGCAAAGGGCGCTGATGGTTTCCGAATGGATGTCGTATGTCCGCTTTCTCTCCCCAAGGGAAACGCTGACCAGTAGATCAACTTCATCGCCAAGGCAGAGGGTTTCCCTGATGCTCCTATCGTCCAGCCCGGCCACGAGACCCAGCCTTTCGGCGGTCTTTCGATCAACCGACCGGAGGTGCATGGCCATCTCAAGGAGATGTATGAGGAGGTCATCAGCGTATGTTCCTTTCTTTCGTATGTGACCTCTTGCTGATCTGGCAGAAATACGACATGTTCTGGTAAGACTCTTTGGATCCCTTAGGATCGGCAACTGACTATCTAGTGTCGGAGAGTGCCCAGGAGATGCACTAGTCTCCGAGTATGCTCCTTATTCCGTTCCCGCCAACAAAGAGCTACAGATGATCTTCCACTTCCACCAGTAAGGAGTCTCTGCAGTGTATGTCAGTGTCTAGCTGATCATCTTAGCCAAGGATTCGACCGAGGAGACAATGGGTTCGAAAGGTCATACGACCCCAAGTGGAAATTATCGAAGACCAAGACCTTGTTCAACGGTTTCAACGTCGAGATGGAGAAGGAAGGTGGATGGAACTCGAATTAGTAAGTCTGTGCTGTCGAATGTAGCTGATATCGTCAGCGTCGAGAACCACGATCAACCCCGAATCGTCTCTCGAATGGGATCTGATCATCCTGCTGAGCGAACCAAATCCGCAAAAATGACTGCCATGTTCCACACTTCGCTAACTGGTACTATCTTCATTTACCAGGGGCAAGAGATTGGTCTATGTAATGTGCCCCGAGACTGGGCTGAGGAGGAGTACAAGGATATCGAGACTATTCAGGCTCTTGATGGAGAGCGGGACTTCAGATGGAAACAGAATGGCAAGAAGGGCAAGCCTGAGGATATCGATGTCTCGGATGTCATGCAGGGTATGAGGTGGACCGCTAGAGATAACGGACGAACCCCTATGCAGGTAAGCAAATGTTCTCGGAAATGGATGGCAAAGCTAATCATGTAGTGGGACTCTTCTGAGCACGCTGGTTTCTCCAAGGCTACACCATGGATGCGGGTACACGACGACTACAAGGAGGGCTGGAATGTCGCTGCTCAGGTTGACGACCCCAACTCTGTCTTTTCGTTCTGGCAGAAACTCCTCAAACTGCGTAAAGAATACGAGGCGCTAGTTTACGGTAATTCGTTTTCATCACGACGGCGAGGTATGCGCTAACAATTACAGGAACATTCATTCCCCTCGACGAGAAGAACGAAAAGACATACTCCTACATTCGACACGACAAGACAATCGATCAAAAGCTACTTGTCATCCTCAACTTTAGCCGATCTGAGCCAGACTCGGAGGGATACTACCACGGAGAAAAGGCGTCCTTCGAGATCCCCAGCGATATCGATATCTCGAAAGCGAGATTGATCATCACCAACGGCGAGGAGAAGGAAGGATCAGGTCTTGAAGGAAACAAAATTGAATTGTCAGAATGGGAGGGTAGGGTATATGTCCTCTAGGTATGTAGGTGTGCTATGCATATCAAGTCTTGTTTCCTGCCTTATTTCTTGGAAAAGCCAAGAGTGGCATGCGCGTGCTAGGCCATGAGACAAAACATGGATGTCTCAGAAGTGTAAAATGGTGATAGGTGAAACATCGATGGTTGATATCATTCGATGGTGACTACTGATGGTCAAACGTGATTCCAGCTGATTCTCTCCACCCCTATCATCTAATCATGGCACACTCACCAGACATATCGGGACTTAGAAGACGCTCGCCAAATCCAAATTCACCCCATCTCGACCCCAACGATGGTCGGCCAATCCAGTCATATTCGCCTAGCCTACTCTCGCCATACACCCGGGCAGAAGGGTCAGATCACCGTTTGCCTAGTCGATATGCCCCATCACGGCGCTCGACCTCATCTCTCTTCTCGACATACACACCTTACGGTGGTGCGACACCGACCATCCGCCTTGTCCCATCGCATTCCGAAACGGATTCTGATCCAAGACCCATCACACTGAATACACGGTCCAAGTCGAATGACATCGATGACAGAGTCAGTGGTCTCTCGAGTCCTTCTCTGAGGAGACACGAAACGGAACCTAGCTATGCTCGGATGGAAAGGTCTACCACCATCGAGGAGCCATACACAGTCAGTCGCAATTCGAAAGATAGACCGCTACCCCCTTTACCTCTCAATCCCCGTCGTAAATCGCTCGGTGCCTTCAGTATGACCTCAAGCGTGATTACCACACCGAGCGAAGCTGGCCAGAGTGAGATCAGCGGTATCTCCTCGGCCGACGCAGCCAGTGCGGGTACTGGACGGGGAACATGGAGAAGTCTACTCGTCAACCCATTTAAGGACTCGCCAGATCGACGGTCACACACCTTCAGATCATTCGCTCCCATAAGGCTGGGATCAAGGGCGATGTCTCGAATGAGCCGCAGTGCCGCTTCCGAGGATACGCTAATCGAGTCCCCTTACACGGTGGGTAAGATGGCCAAGACTGCTTCGGAGGACACCTTGGTCGATGACACTATGAAAAGGATCAGGAGTACAGAAGGGGGAGATAAAATCTTGCAGAAGATTCCGGAGAGACTAGTGGAGAAGGATAAAGAGGGATGGACGTCGTTCAAGGTGGTGCTACTGCTTTCAGTTTTGACGGTGGGTAGATCGGTGAAAAGAAAGTGATGGGGCTGACCGGATAGCTATTCGGATATGGGCTAGCGGGACTATGCTGGACGATGCAGATCATGCTGAGGAGTGAGTGTTACACTGAAGTGGTGGGCTTTCTCTGATCGCAGTCTCTCCAAATAGCGATGTCACTATGGTCACTGATCCAGACGTGGTCATATGTAAGTCTCTCGAGGGCTCTGATCTCTAGCACTGACCCCAAGTCTTGCTCCTCTTTTCGCTGCTGGCACTCTTCACCTCCTTCGTCGGCCTGACGGGGACATTACTGAACTCCCGCCCGATCCTAGCATTCTACTGCCTCCTACTCTGGCCTACATTCATCTCTCTGGCTCTAGTTGGCTACTCATCTTTCAAACGAGCAAATACCCAACTCGACCGGAAACTTAATCAAGTTTGGTCCCAATTCTTGAGTGAGGAAGATCGTTTGCGTATACAGAATGGTCTAGGCTGTTGTGGATACTACAATCCTTTCCGTAAGTCAAGACTAAGACACCTATGTGGTGGCCCTGATGAGCAGATGACGCTACTTATTCAAAACGATGTTACCCTCGAACACCTCTGGCTGGATGTAAAGGTAAATGGACGGCTTTCGAGGATAAAGCCCTACGATCTTTTGCAAGAGCTGCATTCAGTACTGTACCTATACACCTGGTGAACATCGCGATCGCCCTCATATGCTCGAACCACGTCGATAAGTGAGTCCCTTTCATCTAGGATAGGCTGAGCTGACCATTCAGTCAATTCGGCAAAGGCCTGACGCCACTTCGTTATCGACTGCAGTAAGTCTCACCCTTCGGTAGTTTGGAATAAGGCTAATGGCACCAGGGCGGCAGATGTAAGATCCAACGCACTTGCTGTTCTTGCTTCCCTACCACTTGAACCAAAACCATCTCGACCTACGACCATTCCCCTGAAACGACGCTCTGCTCTACGTAGCTCAAGAAGTTCCGTCCGATCAGCAACCTCCACTGTCAGGTTGGTGGACCCATACCACCAACCAAAAGCCCGTCAGTATAGTTCCGATAGTATCTTGAAGGATTACGAGAAAAGCCCGCCAATACCCTTTGCCTCCAGGCAGAAGGACGTGGCAATGCACCGCCGTGCTACCGAAGACTTTGGACTGCCGACTCCACCTACACGTAGGCTGTCATCGCTAAATTACGGGACCTCCAGAGTGGAGGATCCGAAGAGAAGAACAGAGGACGGTATACGTTAATCATAAAACAGGGAGGGCCGATGGTCGAGATCAATGTTATAAGGCAACTTTTGTGATCAATTTGGGAGATTTTCCGGCTAACGAGACTACGACGACGAGCACATGGACTTTGGTATCTGATGTATCCGTAATTCATACATATCCTAAAAATGTGACCGGGAGTATCATTTTGCTTCTTGTTGGAGCCTTTTTAAGATCGTACAATACCCTGCTCTTGTCTCAACCGTTCGTCCGCATCCTCCTCGACTACGTAGTTCTTGAACTGCCTTGCGGGAATCTTTCTTTCGAACATGAGATCGATCTCGTAGTAACTCCTGCCCTTCATTTCGGGTAGTCGGAAGTAGGCCCATACCCAACATAAGGCACAGATTGGTGCCCAAAGGAAACCAATTTTCCCGCGTAAATTCCAAGCAGTTGGGTTCTGGTCGTTAGCTATTCCCTGGCAGTCACCAGATGGGACCCACAAGCATATATGGCATCATGACACCGAAAGTGACTGAGAAAACGTTGTACGATAATCGGGAGAGAGCAATGGTCTTGCTTCGTAGACGAGAGCTCGAGACTTCTCCCACGATGGCGTAAGCTAAGGGACCGACTGTAGAATCGTAAACGAATAGCCAGATGATCATCATCGCTGATTGTCAGCCTAGAGATAAGTCGTTGGGAGAGTACTTACAAGCTTGTCCCCATCTCGCGCCGTTGTAACCCTTGTCCGCTACTACACTCAGAATCCCAATAAGGAGTTGCCCGATGGCCAGACAGAAGAGACCAGTGGTGAAAATTTGTCTTCTGCCCAAGATGGTGATGAGCCACCAACTAAGAAGTGTTCCAACAAATGCGGCTCCGTATAAACCAATAGTCATCGAGAATGAGTTGCTGGTATCAAGTCCGGCTTGCTGGAAGAAGTATGTCGAGTAATTGGCGAACTGGAGACCGCACATGATTTGACAAGTCCAGGTGATCATGGAAATCTCGGTACGTCGCAGGTCGGTGCCTCGGAAACAGTCAAGGAAAGAAGTTCCAGACGAAACGTCCTTTTCAAGCTGGTTGGTTCGGATCATTGATGAGACAGTCTCCTTTGACCTCTCCTTGCTTGCAGCTGGAGTAAGTCGGCGAGCGGATATATGAGCCTGCGCGATTTTTCCTTTACGGACCAGCCACCATGGTGATTCGGGAGCGAAGAGGAGGATGAGGAAGAGAGGGACAGGCCAAGCCCATTGTACTGCGAATGGCATTCGGAAGGACCAGATTCCAGTCATGAGCTGAGCTTTCTTGAGAATACCAGCACCGATCAAGTGCCCGATGACCCAGCACAAGTTGATAAAGCTAGATTGTCAGCCATTGAACCACGTGAATGCTGTAGACTGACGTGGTGAGGTAGCCTCGCAGCGACAGAGGGCAGACTTCACTAGCGTATGCTTCGGCCAAGGTGGAAAAGACACCCCAAGGGATTCCACAAAGCAATTCTCCCGCTAGTAAAGCCCCCTTGTTAGGTGCGAACGTGATCAGGCCAATGAGAGGGGTCATGAATGCGAGATTGCCGAGGATGGACCACTTGTATCCGAAACGGTCCACCAGAACAGCACCAAGTAGGACACCAATGATGGATCCCATGTTTGCTCCCTAAACCGTCAGATGAGTAACTTGGAGCGATGGGATGCGGTACCTGTTGCATACCAGCTTGCCATCCTGGAGCGATTTGATATCCTGCCTTTCCACCATAGTCGTTACCAAAGTGTTGCTTAAAAGCGGGTAGACCGAACAGAGAACCCAGTAAGACTGTATCGTACGACTCCATGATAATACATCCTGATGCTGCGACCGACCATCCTACAGCCTAAAGCGTCAAAAACATGTTCACACTAGACGTATAGGTTGACTGACGGCTCGGTTGATTTTGAGGGACTGCCATAATGACAGCGAATGCTGCCATTCCTCATCCCTGACTGCCTCTGCCTTGACTTGTTCCCAAGATTTGCTTGGTGACAAACCCTCCTCAGAAGCTTGATCATAGGTGTGTTTATCGTCTTCGACGACAATGTCGTCATGTGTATTCGAATTGTACGACATGTTCGATCGTGTTCTTGCTATCTTGGCAGTGGATAATTCGTATTCATGTCACCACGCCATGCCCTTTATAGTTCTACAGCCAATGTTTGAAGTTTCATTTGCGATGTTCCTGGAATAACTGGGCACGTCTTGGTGCCGCCATATACGAGCACAGTGGTGTGCTGATGACGATTTGTAATACGCCCCGCGGGTCACCTGGAGCCCAGATGTGTAAAGAATGGCAATGACCTAGAAGAAAAGAGTGTGAAGAGCAAGCAAGTCGGCGACTTGAGGAAAATTGCACCCGTAACCGGCTTCTTCGGCGACTTACCGATGATCTGACGTGCTCGGCATGTGGGGTACATCTCCAAAATCTCTGCATGTCTATGCAAGTCACCCGAGGAAGTGCACAGGTGACGTGCTAGGTGCAATAATGACGCCCCTATTGTCTTTCATGGTCGCCGAGGCGTCGGACAGGCCCGAGCGGATTTGTGCGGAAACATGTAGTAGGCCAAGTTTATAAAAGTTCATTAAGTGGCCGCAACATTGCTCAGTACTCTTTTGCTCAACGATTAACCACAGACTACTTCAAGATGGCACCAGTCGCTACCCATACCATGACCGAGCCCCCTCGCGGCTCCTTGAAGCTTCGGCAGCCTGTGGCAGACCCCGAAGCGGTCGCTCGCAATCGACTGCCGGGCCCCTTGAGCAATCTCGGGCTGATCGAGCAATACCCAGTGAGTCTTTTCCATGGCTATTGAGATCCTCCGCTGACCGCCGAGCACTTCGAGGTCACTCCAGCAATTGGACGAGAGTTCAAGGGAGACATTCAGCTGGATCAGATTATGAACGCCCCAAATAGGGATGAGCTCATCAAAGATTTAGCTTACATGGGTGTGTGAGATCTCGAGCATTGTGTATATCGGCTGATCGTAGTCTCTCGACGAGGTGTATGCTTCTTTCGAGACCAAAACATCTCCTCGGACGACATGATGAAGCTCGCCGAGGCCATCGGAGTCGCTTCAGGACGACCTTCAGGATCACATATGTGTATACATCCTGTATCCGAAAACACCCCTGAGATTGGCACCAAGACATCCCTCATCTCTGCTTCAAAGCAAAAGTGAGTCTCTTCCGCACCGCCCGACTCAAGTACGCCTGCTGACCCGTCTCAGCAAAGGTGGTGGAATTAGGCGAATCCACGACGATCTCAGTCGGTGGGCATCAGTTGCTTGGCATTCGGACGTCTCGTTCGAAAATGTTCCAGCAGACTACTCGATGCTCAAGATCAACGTCTTGCCCGAATCAGGAGGAGATACGATGTGGGCAAGCACGTCGGATGTATGTCTTCTTACATCGATATAGGCACCTGGCTGACATTGGCAGGTGCTCGACAAAATGAGCCCATCGTTCCGAGCGTACCTCGAGACTCTGAACTCTACACATGACGCCTCGTTCTTCCACGCTGAAGCAGCTCAGCATGGTATCAAGATTGACAAAACCCGTGAAAGGGGAAATCCTCTGAACACAGGAGATCATCTTACCGCATCGCATCCTCTCATCCGTACAAATCGTATGTTGGTCCCCCAGTATCCGGGGACTCGAGCTGATCTCGACAGCTGTAACAGGATGGAAGGCTATGTATGTCAACAAAGGCTTCTACGGCCGTATCGATGGTGTATCGCGGGACGAGTCGGACATCATTGCGAAATACTGCTTTGACCTGATCAACAATAATATGGATATTCAGTGCCGATTCCGGTGGGAAGCGGGATCGATCGCGATCTGGGATAACAGATGTACTTGGCATTCTGGTAGGTCACTCCTTCTTCCCGTTTCGTACATGACTAACTACATAGCACTTTTCGATTACAATGAGGAGCGAGCAGGAGATAGGGCGTCGTCGATTGGAGAGAAGCCATATCTGGACCCTAATTCTCAATACAAATCAGAAGCATTGAAAGCAGAAGGCAAAAAGTGGTAGATCAGTAGTTCAGTTGTATCATTTGTATCGTTTATGTATACGTCACACGCTTGCAGGTCCACTAATGCTAGTCACGATATTGTAGACACAGGCAAGCGCAGCAATATACTTGCATGATGATGATAGCCACCCAAAAATACAGACAATTCAAATTAGATCTTTCCTCCCAACCACCCCGGTCTCTCCACAAATACACTCACTCTCTCTTGGCCCTGTCTAGGTTCCAGTAATACTGCATTGTCAGTCACATAAGGCAAGGTAAAGAGCAGTTGGCTTACATGATTTGCGGTACAATGCGTCAATGGAAGCACTTCCTCTCTCGGCCAACGCCCGTCTTAGGTACGCCTGTACCGGTTCCAGGGCATGAAAATTGAATGGCTAAATCGTCAGTCGTCGTCGATGTTTGTAAGCAGGACTGACCTCTTGGTACCTCTTAAACTCGACGGCAATCTTACCCAATTTAGCATATTTGTCGTGATTGACGAGGGTTAGGTCGGGCGATAGGGTAGACTGTCGAGTATCCGGATTACCATCAAATGTAAAAGTAATACTGGCTATCAGCTTCTGAAGCGAAATGGGCTATGAAACTCACTCAGTCAATATCAATCCCAAGAAGGGTAGACATGGTCCAGCGACTTCTCGGAGTCGAGACCTGTAGGCGGCGTGATTCTTGGTATGCTCAATGACAGCTCGTAATCTGTCCATCATAATCTTGTACTTGGCCGATAATGACTGATCATCAGCCAGTCTCCGGTATGATGCCTGATTGGACTCACATCCCAGGTCTTCTTCAATCGCATGATAGTACTACTGTTGAGTCCGGCCAGTATAGCCCACATGGAAGAAAAGTTGTGCAGATACAGGCACTTCTGATAAACGTTAGCTCTGTAGTAGACAATGTGCGATGACACTCACGTCCGCCAGTTTGATGTAAAACTTCAGCAACGTCGTCCGCTTCTTGATATCCAATTCCGCGAGTATGGTATCGGCAATCCACCCAGTAATCTGATTACTAGTCTCACTTAGAGCTTTCAAGCCCGCCACCTTTCTTCTTCCTGTCAAGAGCAAGTCTTCGGGCGCGACCTGGTTGAACATTTTGGATTCCATGATTGTGAGTTGACGAGCGAGCTCAAGTGTATCGAATTCGGTAAGGGGTATACGCGACAATTCGACACCCGGCTTTTGCAGTAATGTATTGAGCGACTTCGAAATTATGGGCGTCGGTGGGAGGGTCGAGAGCTGGCTGAACCCAGCTGAATTGGGACCAGGGGTGGTAGCATTGGGAGAAAGGAGCGATAGCGGCGATTTGAGCGATAGCTTGTCGGTTGACAGTGTCCTTGAATGTGACCGTCGAGAGTGATCGGTATACGAAGAAGCCGATGACCCTGGTCGGTCCATTGATGCCGACAGGGGACCAGATGAGCGCTTTCTGATAGCTTCCAGCAGTCGTGGCGCCATCGCAGGCAAAGTAGGCTGGACTACCTCGATCGCAAATTCCTTCATTGTTTCGAGAGCGATATCGTCCGCTTCGGGCTTCCAGTACGTGTCTAACCAGGCTTTCAGTAGGTTGTATACTCTCAACCTGACCGGTACGACTTTACGTTCGACCCACATCTCTTGTTCCCTTTCCGTCATGGAAATGTTTGATGGCGGCATGATATCGTATCGCCTGATGAGAGCTTCGGTAAAGTCGAGAGGGTCTGTGTGTAGTCGGAACGTATAGAAGAATGACGCCCAGAACATCGAGTCCACCGGTCCGTCGTGAGGGGTCATTTTCTCCACCAGCACAGTCAGACTGGCACCGACCATGTTGCCTTCGCTGTTGAAGGTGATCTCTCTCGGGTCATAATCATGTGCAACAACATAGAAGCGCATATCAGGTTGAGCGTGAATTGGGTTCGTCATGGCTCGGTTTGGCCCCGGTCGAAGCTGCATAGCCGAAAGAGGTTGGCCCTTCATTGGAGCCACATCGCGATCCGTGTCGATCCTGAGCTGTGAGAGCTTAGGAAGAGAGGCCATGGAAGGGAATTCAACTTTGAATTGCGAAAGGTGATTCCAATCCTCGCCGCCAGACTGGCCTACATTAGAATTTGATCTCTGACTGGCGCTTGATGATCGACCAGATTGCTGAGCGGTAGAGGCTGATGTGATTGTCGAGGTGGACATCTGGGAGAACGTGTTCACTAATGTAGGCCGCATAGTGACCGTACCAGAAACGGTGGAAGGTTGACTTTGAGCATCTTTGGGTGTCTCATAGTCCGCGGCGATTTTATCGAGATCCACCGATCGTGATGGAGAACGGCGCTGTAGTCTTGGAGGTGCGGGTGATGATAGACTTGACGACCGACTGCGAGGCATAGGAGTGCCCTCCGAGTTTGTGCGCACTAGCTCTGCTGGATGAATCGTTGTCGGTACGCCTAGTGGTGCTGTGTGTATATGATTGAGTGTTGGGCGCGTCTGGGGATCAGCGGCGGTTCATCGTTTGTCACTTACCAAAGGACCTCTGACTTGTAACGGTGGAGCCAAATGCTCTAATGGCTTGACCGTCATATCCTCTTCCCTGCTCAAATCCGCTACTACCTCCTCATCCTCCTCACCATCTTCATCGCGCTCCTCTTCTTCCGGAGTTGCATGTACCATCGATCCATCTTGCTGATAGCGTTGTTGCAAATAGCTCAGACTCGTTGCTTTTCGGTGCAGCCCAGATAAGGTATGTTCACCTCTCTGACCAACTGGATAATCTCTTCTGACGAGACCGGCTTCTTGATGAGGCCGTGGTGTATGGTGTCGAGATATACTGTCGCCCTGGCGCGGTGTAGACAAGCTGTTTGGCGTACTTGGATCGGGCGCACATAGTCGCACTAGCCTCACGCATTCGGCTCCAGCTCTCAAAGTCCCTGTGGCGGACTGGAGTAATTTAGCCTTGTCCTTGTCGTAATTTTCATCTCCCTGATCAGCAGGCGCAGCATTGGCGACCGCCTCTGCTCCTTCGACCAAGCGACTTGCAACGTCGTACAGCTGATCTTTTGCTTGTCGCAGTGACTCCACTTCTCGCGGTCTTACTGCTCGAATAGTCGCCGTTCTGCCGATTCCCTCGACAATAGTGAGGAGTTCCCGTACTGCGTCGATTGTCTGACGGGTCATTTCGATAAGTGTGGCATGACTCGAGGGGTGCGATCCAATGTGATGCGAATGGATATGACCGATAAAAGCTGCGATAATCGAGAGTAAGGCGTCTTCTGCCAGGTTGATTTGCTCAGTCACGTCCGGGTCTATACGACTACCCAGCATAGGTGTGTGCAGTAAAGTCAAATCCTGGGAGTACGGCGACAACCCGTGAAATTCACCGCCGTCTGACGACGCCGCGGAATGCGAAAAACCGCTATCCATCGATCCCTGAACACGCCTTCCCTCTCTGTACTGCTTGGCTGACATTGGCGATGACCTTCCTGACGCCGTGGACGTGAAGGATGCCGAGAGAGGTGTCGTGACAGAGGGCGAACGCGATCGCGAGATTTGCGATGAGAAGCTGGTATTGAGACCTGCAGTATTAGGCATTGGCGGAGGTGGGCTCGACTGTCTACGGCGTGCGGCTCGGAGATCCCCAATACTGACTGCGCGTTTCTTGAATGTTTCCTGTATTCTAGCATTGCCTCCTGATGGTGTCCGAGGCGCCGATGGACCAGGTGTTGCTTCGGTCGTCGTAAGAAATGGCGGTATCGATTCGTCCGCATCCGCGACAGCGACTGCTTCCACGCCGAAGGTTCCAGCTAGATTCAGGAATCGCTTGACTCCAGCGAAGACTGCTCTAGCTGATTTGGCAAGCTCCTCCATGTCCCTGTCATCATCATCCTCCGTCCGAGGTGCTTCCGATCCTTCCGCGAGAAGACCACTGGCCGCCTTGGCACAATTGACCAATTTCGACAGCTCGACAAGAATGGCTTTTCGTTCTTTGCCCAACAGTGGAAATTTGGCGAGGACCTGAGATTGCTTGCTGAGGCAGTCAGTTTGAGATAGGACTGCTCGGATAGACGATATGACGCATGCGGCAGATGGCTGAAAGTGGGTTTTACGATTCGTGTGGATAGCCGTCTCTAGCAGAGATAGAGATTGGACGACTGGATGGAGGAGAGCTTGCAGCGATGGCGGCAGCGGTCGTGCACGATTGGAAGGTGAACGTGCAGTGCTTTGTCGAGATGATGGTCTGTTAACAGAAGTGACGGGCGAGGTGGTTCCTGTCGTAGAGCTTTGCGAGACATGCGAGGTTTGCGATGCGTGTGATGTGTGTGACGCTTGTGAAGGTGCGTTTCTATGTCTAGGGTCGGCTGATAAGTGTGGATGCGTGGGTTCTGTGGGTGATTGGGCACTAGAGGACTGGGAAGTGGTAGAATCGTTCTTGCGATGCGCAGGCTAAGTAGTCAGCTTATCAAATTCAGATAATTCTCTGGGCAGACAGCGAGACGTTGAACTTACCCAGACCCAGCCCATCTCCCTCACATAATTGCTCGGAAACCATCCTCTTCGTGGTCCCTTCCTAGGCTCCGGATCTCCTGTATCATTCACAGAAGCAATTTCTCCATCCCACCATCCAGTCGCGTCCCTCACGTGTACTCTCAAGATCTCGCCTGCGTAAAACGCCAAATACATATTCATATTGCTGGCCGAGGTCGACGCCAGCTGAGTCGGGTCGAAGTCGTGAATTGCTTGAACATGGGTGGGCTCGGTCGGTAACGCTGACCTTGGCGACATTGTCGGTGGTCGATTCGCCGAGGATGAAGGTCCGGCATGCTGATTGAGTCGGGTCGTCATTACCGTCTAGAGTCGTGATCGGAGGGGGCGCAATATCATCGTCGCACTGAGGCTGTCTAGTCAGTCTACTGTCTCTACGTCTAAGTCTAGATGATCCCCGAAAAGAAAATGGTGAATGACTAGCGTCGTTCGGGTCGGGCATCAACTTTAGACCAGGCACGTCAAGCTTCTACGCTAGGTGTAGGTGCGGCAGCTCGATAGCCCCAAAGCAGTCGAATCGAAGCTACGGATCAAGCGGATGACTCACCGGTCCTATGCTCAGTGTATTGTGGTAGGCAGTGTATGTATGATAGCGATGTACAATGTCTACATGGTCTGAATTCACGGGAAGGATGGAACGGGCGATCTCCGGAGACGGACGCGTCGCAACATTTTCCCCTCAGAGGGGCTAATACACACTTGCACAGCAACGAGCAACGGCTGCGAAGCAAATTCTCGCATACATCCTAGCCTAAGATCAGAGATCTGTGCAGATCAGTGAGACCGTTCGCAGTACCACGGTCGTGGAAGGCGTTACATGTCTACAACTCTAAGCAAAGTCAGATTCAGCAAATTTACGTTGTTTCAGGTCCGCCAGTGCTCGGACGATCGGCTGAATGATCGGGATTCATCGGTGTCGCCGGTGCAGTGGAATGAAGGTTCAAATCTTGCTGATTCGTACTGCTCGTGAACGGTACGGCGGCCTGCGCATGCGCACTTTTTAGACTTCCCGGCGCGTCTCCCGAAGCGACCGGTTCAATATCCATTGTCGTTGGCGTAGGTGCTACTGGATTGGCGGAGCCCTCGGCAGTCAGAGGTGTTGGAGATCCAGTGAGAGTGTCGGTCGCATGTGACGCGGGTTCGAGAACTGGTTCGGTGTCTGCCGAGATCGGATTGAGGGAATCCGTCTCGGCCCCATTAGTTGCCGCATCCGCGGGGAGGATAGGTCTATCCGGCATCGCCCTTTCTTCCCCTTTGGCTGAATTTTGGGCAGCGGGGTCCTGATCTGGGTGCGCAGCCCCAGGCGCTACCAGAGGTCCAAGCTCGTTGGCGGTGAATTTATCACCACAGCTATTACACACTGTTCGTCAGTTGTAGCTTGGCCAGAGAGGCTGACTGAGACTTACGAGTCCTCGTACCCCCAGGGCCAGAACGCCATACACGCTTATCACCCCGTCCACACCCTTCGCATACAGTTCCAGCCACCCATCTCTTGCCTGTACGTTTCCTTCCGTCCATCCCTTTGCCCTTCTTCCCCTTCAGAGCATTCTCGGCGACCATCTCATCCAGCTGATCCAGACTGACTGGTAATTCAAAAGTGACATCTGGTTCAGCGACCCTCTTGTTGCCCCTTTTCGGAGCGACTGGTGAAAGCGTTATTGGCTGACCATCGTAATCGCCATCGCGATTATACAGCGCCTTCGTGGAGATTGGATATGCTCTTGGGCCCCACTTGTCGGTCGTGGCCTCGACGATATCGGCTCGGTAGTCTGGAAGCCGATATTGCAGGAACTTCCTGGTAGGTACCCGAGCGAGCATCCGGCGGAAGAAGGTCTTCTTACGAGCTGTATATTCGAAACGAAGTTCAGGCGACGGCAGGAATGGTGAAAGTCGAGGTGGTATAGCAGACGCTTCTGATCCTGGATAGCCAGCCGCAGGCGGTGCCTCTGTCGAGGGCATTAGCTGCGGCGAGTGCTCGCTAAGCGACTTCATCTCAGCGTTGGTGGCCATTCCATTTATCGTCTTGAGTCTCTGCCATGTATGTTCCGTCACATCACTCAACCTGATGGTAACTGCATGTACATCGCCTTCTTCGGGGAAGAACGATTCAGTAGCCAGGTTGAGCAATTTGCCTTTGACCGGTAGCGGGTCGTCCGACTCATCTGGCTTGGTTGGGGCTTCCGACACTGAGCGCGACTTGTCCATCCGGCGAGGCTGAGCAGAAGGTGATGCGAGATCGGAGGTACTAGGTTCGGGAGAAGGTTCTATCTTGACCTCGGAGGATTTGGGTGTGGAAGCAGGCCGCTCGAAAAATGGATTCCCAAACGGTAATCGTGTCGCCAATTCCTCCCAATCCGGCTTGACCCATTCCGAGCGGGGTACAAATGTCGATAGCAAGACGGTTCCGACTGGGGGAGATGTACCTGTCAGCGGAGGTAGGTGTGATCGGACCCGTTTCTCAACAACATTCGGCGCTGGCGCTGGCTCAGGGAGCGGATCTTCGGCTTTAATAGATGGCGGAGTCGACACTGTGTCTTTCGAGATAGAAGCACGGGTGGGCTTTCTCGCCGCTATAGTCGCTCCTTGGTTCGCTGATACGTCGGCAGGACCCGATGTCGGCGGGATGGCAGGGGTTGCCGGGGGAACAGACGGGGTCTGGGATTCGCAGGCCTCCTCCTTGTCGCCGATTCTCGAGATATACGACAGCGACCCGAGCGGTAGCTGAAACTTCTCGGTAGGTGCCTCTTTGAACGCCACTAGAAGAAATGGAGGTGGTAAATGATATGTCGGTCTCGGAGGAGGCGGGGCCATCCCATACGGAGCAGATGGTGGGACCATACCGTATGTCCCAGATGTTGGGCCCGTGCCGTTTGTGACAGAAGGCGGAGCCATCCCGTATGTAGCATAAGCATCAAGGTGTGGCTGATAGGGACGTGGACCGCCGGGGCCACTATTCCCAGCTGGAGTCCCTGTTACAGGGGGAGGGGACGCAAAGGAAGATGAGTCTCTAGCTGTAGCGGGTCGGTTCGGTATGGGGTGAGATAGACCTGAGGATTGGTGTCCCGAAGGTTGAGTGGAAGTCCACTGCATTGAGGGTTGAGGTTGCTGCTGAGGCGGCGCCGGCGTTGAGGGAGTTGGTGTGGGTCCGGAGCTTTGGGAAGCCGGATCGATCCCACCGGGACCTCCTCCACCAACTTGTTCCGGTCCCTTCATGTCAACCTCGCTATCGTCATCCGAGTCGTTGTCTGGCGCAGGGGATAGTGAAGCTGAATCAGCGGCATCCCGAGTTCCTTCCGCTCGATTTGCTTCAGAGTTGTCGCTGGGAGCCGATGTCGTTGAGACGGCCGATGACGATGCTTGAGGTTGTGGACGTATAGAAGGTTGGCTGGGACCAGCTTGAATCGAAGTCGTTGTGACCCCATCTTCCGCACCCTCTCCGACGTCTTTGCCCTCTTTAAGCCTGTTCACGACCCTCCCTAGCTTTGCCAATTCCTCTTTTGTCGCTTGACTCCTGGCTGCTTTGTGAATGATCTGTGACAGCCAAGAATGTTGTGTTGCTGCCTCATTCACTCGCTTTATAAGATCTGGGGACAATTCTGCTCGAGGAGGCACCGAAGGTGGTCGAGCTTGACCTTGCTGGGCTGCTGGGGGTGGTGGCATGGAGGGTCTCGGACGATAGCCAGTATTTGAAGGGCCGCCTGGCGGTCGCATGTGCTGCCCAGGGTATGCGGACTGACTGTAAGGCGAAGAATAAGGTGGTCTAGCATGCGTTGCTTGTACACCTTCCCCTGCCTTCTTCTTGTCACCCGGAACCTTCTTTGCCCGAGGTTGTTTTGGCGCTGCAGCTCGAGGTTGAACGAATCGACCCACCCAAATTTCAGTACCAGGAAACGATATGGGGCCAATTGATAGGGTGACTCGAGCGATACATTCAATTTCGTGTGCCGGAGCTTCCGATTCGTCCGCTTTGCTTTTCCCTTTGTTCCGCCCATACTTCCTCCTCTTGCTCTCCCCACCTTCGGTCCCATCCGGTGCCGGCGCCGGCGATCCATCATCGGCTGGTTTCTTAGATTTTCCAGTAGGTGCATGGTATTCACGATGCGGTAGTGGATGAATAAGAGGAGGCGGTGTTGGATATAGGAAAGTACCCTTTGGTGGAGGTCTTGCTCGAGGTCGGGCGTTGGCAGGAATGGGTGGATGTGAGAATATATGCGGAAGAAGGTGCTGCAGGTGATGTTGTCGAGCCGCAACCACAGAGTAATGGAGCACATTGCTGGTCCTGTCAGCTTATACGGATGACCTGAAGGACCAGGCGTACCTCTCGGAAAGGCTAAGTAGCGGCTCGGCATTCTCGACATCAACTTCCGGCATTGCTACTTCGATGCCTGTTGCTTCTTCGACTATACTAGCATCCTTAACTTCTTCAGATGGTTCCGCCTGAACGTATGCTTGAGAGTGGCCTTCTTGCAACGGTAGTGACAGACCCTCCGCGGCTTTCTGCAATGCCAGAGCAAATGTTTGGGCGTCCACCTCGTATCCGTTCTCGTCGACGTATTGAGGCGTTTCAAGTACCGGCAATTCGATTTCGGCTGGCATGATACGCGCTGCGCGCTCTCTGGCGGCTGCCATATTGCCTACTTGGGTACAATATAGGTAGAAAGAGGTAAGGTATAGGTGGTTGAGGATGTTCTTTGAATTCGTCTTTACTTCCGATGGAAGTCAGGCACAGTCAGTAGTCTTTGTGTCAATGGTGGTACATCTAGGTGTCGCATCTATTCATCACTTATACATCCATACAACACGGTCATGGTAGCCTCAGATCGCTGTCTCGAGTCGTCAGCTTCACATACATGTCGGAAAAATCGCTAGTAAGGACTGGGAAGATGTCGGCACGAGCTGTTAAAGCGGGAGCGCCTTTGGCTGTCTTACTGGTCGCCATTCTCCTACCTCGTCTTTCGCTACTACAGACTATACTGCTCACGCCAGCTTTCATATCGCTGGTTCTGGTCGTCACTATAGGTGTCGGGCTTCTATATGCTATCCGCCGGGAAGCGTCGCAAAGCTCAAATGAGCTTGACCGAAAACGTCACGCGCTCAGGCGTTTCACCTTCACCACCCCGTCAGCGTGGTCGGCAGTGTTGACAAGACAAAGCTGGGAGGATTCGCCATCGCCATCCTGGCGTACACCAATTCGTCACCTATCAGGACCGGCCTCGACTCTGCGCTTCAATGCTCTTTTCGACCTGATTAAAGCAAACTTCATCCTACCTTGGTACGCACGGATCTCTCCCTCAAGGGCTTTCCCGGATGCTGTCGAGATCCTCATTCGGCAATCCCTCTCTAGAACGATACAGCGTGGAGAAGATATCGATTGGCCGGATATACTGGTATCTCGCATAGTACCATTGGTTACAGACCACCTGCATCATTTTCGCAGTATCGAGCATCTCGCATCGACCTCGGCAAGACCCGCCTCGCAGCCTAACCTACCTCTGCCATTGCCGAAAAATGCGCATCCAGCACTTGCTGCAACGACCCATGGGCATTCAGCTGGTCCATCTCCCACGGTTGAAGCTCATTTGAGGGGACTAATCAAGCGGATGTTGAAACATGTACTGCCACTGCATGAGCAGACCGAAGTCGTCGGGACAATCGCATCAGAGGTGGTACTGGGAACGATCCTCATGCCTGTCTTTGAGATGCTATGCGAAGGAGACTTCTGGAATCGCCAGATAGATGAGCGAGGGGGCAGGTATCTACATGAGCAGTGAGCTTTTGGTCAATCACAGAAACTCAGCTAACGACCAAGGAAGCAAGTCAACCGGTTTTTGTCCGCTCTGTCCACATTACAACAGCCACTCTTACCAGCTCCTACCCACTCTCACAATCCATCTATTGCTCCTCGTAGTTTACCTCCCGCGTCATCTATCTCCATACACTCTTCGTCTAAGCATTTCGACTCATTCATGAAATCTATCAACAAGCTCAAGTCTCTCGGTGAGGCGCGGAGACTGCGAGCAGACGTCGAGCGGGAACTTCGAAACATAGGACTGGTGACTGTGGACCCCTCGAACGAATCAGAAATGCGGAGTAAGCGGAAATATCAGCAACGCCTCGAAAGGGCAAGGCTGCATATCGACGAGAGAATTGCAGTCTTGTCTGGCGAGCATCGAAAGGTGAGTCAACTGCGCATATCGCGCTTACTATCAGCCTCCGAGTATCAAGTCGCCTGACATATCCTCTTCACATTTGCCGACAGACTTGGACCTCTACAGCGTCCTATCAGATCCATCGTCAATGGCATATTTCCTTGAATTTATGGAAAGGCGGTCTCGATCTCGTCTGGTACAATTTTGGCTCACCATCGAAGGTTTCAAAGATCCGCTAGAAGCTGTCGGTCGACACTCCGCTTTAGATAACACGGCACAATCTTTGGCGGATGGCAAAAAGCTAAGCGAAAGTACCACAATAGCTGAAGATGTGTTGTTCCTCCATCAGGCTTATTTTGCGAATCGAAAAGATTCCGATACTCTGGATATACCCGCCAAATATCAATCAACAATCCAATACTTCACTCAGCTAGCCACGGATCAGATTACCGAAGATATTGTTCGGCAAGTGAAGGTTGCGACGTTTTCCGCTCAAGACTCGGTATACACCCAGATGGAGGAAGAAGACTGGCCACTATTCGGAAAGACCGAGTTGTATCGCAAAGCAGTGGCTAACATCGAGCGAGTATCCAGTACTCAGGCACATCCCGTTCCTCCGCCCCCGAAACGAACATCGACATCCAGCACTGTACTCCCCGTAGTTCCCCCTCCTCCTGTTCGACAGCACACCGCCCCGAGCTTTTTACCTAGTATCAGCTCTCCTCCGCAGCGATCTATCCCTAGACTTATTAATGGGAATTTCGCCATTCCTACTTCCAAGCTGGACCCGGCAATATCGATGCCTGAGCGAAGCGTTTCTGGCGGCAGCGCATCTTCGAGTCGTCAGACTCGCATCAGTGATGCTAGAGAGGTGCAAGCCTCTACACCAGCGACGCCAAGCTTGACGAGGGGCAGTAGTCACTTTGACGTTTTAATGTCAGCTGGGACTATGAAACAACGGAACCCTCTATTTGACGACAATGAGGATGATGAGGATGATGGTGATTCAGCGTACGTCCAAGCGCAGCGAATGGAAGCTATCCAGGCTGCTTTGGACGAGATCATCGCTTCCGACGACATGACCGCCAGTCGATTGTCGGATTCGCAGGCAATGTCGCCCATGCTCGACGAGATGAAATCTCCATCCGCTTCGGTGGTCTCTTTGGACTCGCGTGTGCCTGCTGTCCCCCGCAAGATCGCCTCCAAGAGCGTCGACAATTTGAAAGGCTTCGATGTAGATACTCCTAGTAGCTCGTCGTATGGCTTCCGTCATCCAGTTATCGCCGGGAGAAGAAGCCTGACCAGCCTCTCGCCCACCGAGGAACGCCCTTCGCGAGTCCTGTTCGATGATGATCCGTCCCTTGTGGCTCCGGTGATGGTTGAGGACGAGGAGATTGCCGAAAGCAAGCATGAGGACCTGATCAAGCTTGCTGAGCCCGGTGACCTCAAGCTCGGAACCGAGATTTTCCGACTACAAGCCAAAATCCAGGAACTGGTCAAGCAAGAGCATCTACTCGAAAGCCTGATCAGTCAAGCCGAACTGACTGGTAATGAAGCCGAACTACGACTACTTCACCGCTCTCAGTCGTCCATCCGGCAGGAAACTAGATCATGCATCTTCCAGAAAGCTCAATACGAACAGCAGGAAGAAGAAAATCGGCTAGTCCCGGGACGAACGAGAGTGACGATCCCATCGCATATCGATACCCTCGAAGACGGCAAGCAGATTGTACGATATATCGTACGGATAGAACAATTGGAAGAGAACCAGGAGGTAGGCCTAAAGTGGGATATTGCGAGGAGGTACAACGATTTTCACGATCTCGATAAAGGTGTGCGGGACTGGGCGAGCAATGTGAGCGATAAGAGCGCACAGCTGGAAGTCAGGAAGAGGGTAGCGGAACTGCCTAGCAAGAAGTTGGTACCTGTACTTTCGGGGAATCAGCTAGATACGCGTCGTGCCGGTCTCGAGCGATACCTACAAGTGAGTACATTTCGCCCAACAGAGCTGACGGATAGTCTTTGACCTCTTCCTCAATTCTTTGCGCTTCGCCACCACTGCAGTCCTTCTTCTCCCGAAAGCCGACCAGCAACAGACCGGAAAGCTCTGACGTGTCAGCATCAATGACCTCTGCATCCAGCTTGGCACCCCATAACCTCGTCAGGTCGCTATACAAGACGATGGCCACTTCCCTCGACGACGCAATGCTAGGTCCAAGTATGCTTGATCTCATGTACACCTCGCTTAGTCGACAACTTTCTGATGTGACTGGACTGGTCGGTGTCGGTGGAGAAGATCTGATGGATATGCTCCCTCAATCTCTCACAGCAGGATGGGCAAAGGAGTCGACAAAAGCCTCAAATTCCGCCATACCAGTACAGGGATCTGGAGACGAAACTGCTATTTCGATCTTCACAGCTCCGATTTGCGATCTTTTTGTCGAGCTCTTTGATCTCAAGGAGAACAAGAACAATTGGCTCCGTCGACAGGCAATCGTCGTCATCCTCCAACAGCTTCTGGGGAGTACTATCGAACGTAAAGTCCGTGATACCCTCCGAGCGTCATTACAGAGCGACAGTATCGACAAATCCATACTCGGATTGCAAGAAATGCTTTTCCCCGATGGCGAACGCAGACCACCTTCGGAACCTCGGACTGAAGCTGGAAAACACGAAACAAAGATCGGAGCCTCGAAGAAATTGGGTATGCTGATTCCCGATGTGGCCGCCAATATGATCGGTAGAGGAAACGCACGAAGGGGAGCAAGAAGGGTATTCTCCGCTCTGCAGGATAGGAGGCTGAATCAGCAATTAATCTTGGGTATCCTTGATGAGATATTCGACGTATTGTTCCCTGCAATAGGGTAAGTGTTGTATGCAATATAATTGTATCAAGGAGATCAGACAGTCCTTTGTAACGACTGCATGTCTCATAACGATGATCCTTTCATGCTGATGACCGTATCATGATCAGCGTTCACTCATGAAGCGGCATCTCACATCTACCACTACACTACGATAACGTATCAGACGAGAATGAAATTACCCACAATCCCAACTTGGCTCACCATCACTTTTCTCTGGATCTTCCCGATAGGAGGCGTCATCCTTGCCGCTTGGTGAGCGGTCCCATTAGACCAACTTGCCAGCTGACCATTACAGGATTGACCTCAGTCGCCCGGCCTGGCTCGAGCAAAATCCGGATCGCGAATGGTCCATGACCAACGTATCTGACGCTCAACGACGAACTCTATTGTGGATCGTAGTCTTCTTCTTCCTCATTTTGCTTACATGGTGAGTCGTCATGCTATTCAACCCACGTTGTGAATCACGAACTTATGCCAGGCGTGGACTGCCTTGGAGCACCCAAATTGTGTACGATCAAAGAGATTGTCATCTGAATAAGCGTGATAGACGACAAATCAAGCGTCTCAAGTATTTCCAAATCTTATGGCCCTTGAAGATATTAACCGTCTTGTTCCATGAGGTCAGCCTCTTTGGGGACCAGTGTGTGTGAACGCTGACTTGCTAGATGTGCCATGCCATCATTGGAACAATCACGTAAGCTGTTCAACCCATCCTCGAAATGCAGAAAACTGATTGGACAGGGGTGGTAAAGTGGAATACATCGGGGTCAATGGTGAGCTGGCATGTGTGATCGGGTCCGCGGTAGCTGACGACAAGCACTCGAAGGTGGTGTGACTGGCTTTTCGACTTCTTCAGACCATGGTTACAACGTTCCATGGACCATGTCGGCTGGCTACATGTGAGCTCGATCATTTGCCTACAAGTCTTAAGCTGACATCTTGCAGAGGTAGCTGCAGCATGGGATGTATTCTGATTTTTGCAGGCTGTAAGTGTGTCTATACCATCAAACAATGAGGCTCATGATCCAGTCGATACCTTTGCGTAGGTCGATTCCAATAGATCATCTGACAATCTAGCTCCAAGATCATGTCATTCATCCTATGCGCCTGGATTGTGTTCTGTATAATTTGCTGCGCAGCCATCAAGCCCAAATTATTCTTCGGTCATGCATGGTATCGCTGTCAAATGCACTCTGCCAAGGTGATAGGGCAGGGCGAGAAGGCAGAAGCTCACCAACGCAAATCTGAGCAAGACAAGGATGGAAGGGATTACAAGGACAAGATGGTCTCGCTTGACATGTAAGTCGATGATTAAGGCCTACTGACATGTAGTATCATCTTTGTCACGGTCGTCTTTCTAGTCCTGATCGTGACAGCCTGGTTCATCTATGACTCGATATTCCTTCGATACATCATCCTGTTTATGGGGGTGGGAAGTTCAACTTATGCCATCTGGGACATTATCACGGATGGAGTGATCGATCATGGGAGGGATGATGAAGATGACCCAGATAATAAATCAGATTGCGAAGCCATGGCCATCTGGTACAACAGTATGAACCCTGTATGTGCCCAGTTCCCTTCTACGCCATAGCTGATGCTTAGCCTGTACGAAGGACCAAGAAATGTAACTCCAACCTTAGCAAGTACAAGTCACATCGCTGACTTACAGACTACGCAATGTGGTGGTTCTTTATCCAGATCATCCTCACTGGTACTACTATCGTCCTAGGTCTAGTGGCTTTCCGCGCCTCAACCGTCGATCAAGCATTGAGAGCTCGTCTCTTTCTTCCGACTCCGCATCACTACCATCCAGCCGACTTGGTGGGAATAGGTAGGAATACGACAACGGGTTGGCAGGAAAAGCTATCGCATGGAGGTGACTCAGCTTCAAAGTGGCTCGGGGATCTACCAACCGGGATAGGCCTCTAGTCGTCACATGATAGCAGTCGTGTCCTGATTCGTGCTGAGAGCTGTATCTGATGTGCTATCGCGAGCCAGTATGGATCATGCGTGCAATTGGCTTGGCAAGATCTGCAGACGCCGCTATGACTCAATGCATGGTGCAACCTACAGGTGGTCGCGTGGGCGGATTCCAGCTGATAAGGCCGACGACTACCACTCTCTGTCTGATTGGGCTTTAAGAGATTTCATGGACCATATCGAGTCAAAGTGAGCTTTCAGCTTATCACTCCGTCAGCCGTATGCCAAGCCTATTAAGCCTGATAACGACCCACGAACGGATGAGACAGCGTGGTCCTACGCCCCTGGGACGAGTAATCCAGGCCCACAGAACGCAAAACCACGCTAAAGCCGCCACATGCCATACAAATATAGAGCCCCGCTTACTTGGCAACGCCACATCTCAATGACTCCACATGACACCGTCTCTATTATTATCTCTCGAAACAACATCCGACGGTCCAGCTGGAAGCAAGCGAAGCAAGTGCCGCACTTGTCGGTCCACTAGTGCAATCTTGGCAGGTCGAGATTAACCTTAAAGTATTCAGCGGTTTGTTCCGGTCAAACCGGATTCCTAGGGATATCACGCGACATTTCGTGTTGACCAAGCAATTACCGAGCAATACTGATAAGAGACTTACATGATGTGGATCCACTAGTGCGCCTTGGATCTACTGGGCCTGTCTTGTGCACAATGGCCCATGTGGTGTCACGCGGTATTGCGATACGGCCGTCAGAATGGCGAAGATAGTGGTGATAAGCAATCTCAAGGGATGGCGCTGGCTGGCGCTATATAAGTGACTCTGGCCCATTCTAGTGGGTTCTCTACTTACAAGCTCATCTAGTGATCCTATCATAGATTGAGCAGCTGACTGCGATGTCGAACAACATCGACAAATACGATGGGGAGAAGGACTTGATCGATACAGAGGTGACTGTCCTACCTGAGGCTGATTGGGTAAGTGATCTCACAAAGGCTTTTGTGTGACGTGCTAATATCTCAGAGAAGTAATGAGAAAGACCTCGGCCAGGTAGAGGCGGAAGACGACAAGGAGGTGCAGCAGTATGTCTCCATCTCAACTCACCACAACGAGCCTTTCTGATCGCTAGTGACCTACAAATTACCGGCGAGGACCTCGCGGATGCCGAGGATTACGCAAAGAACCTCACGCTGGAGGATGTGAACCGAGTATGTCACTTCTTCGGCACCTCAAGGCGCACGGACTGATGATAGATCCTGACAAAGGCAATGGCGATCCACGAACATGATCCCAATTTCTCTATTGACACCATCAACAAAGCCAAGCAGTTCCTACATGATCCCGAGGTCTTGGAGAATCCCCAAATGCACGCCAAATTGATTCACGAGATGTACATCGAGGCTGCTCTAATGGACAATCACTCGCCATATCCCGAGGTTCGATCTGTCGTTTCAAATAAGGATGATCCTACCCTTCCCGTATGTCATCGACATCATTGATGAGTGTCCGTGCTAATGAAATAGAGTTCGACTGTACGAGTCTGGGTACTAGGTCTTGGTTTCGTCTTCGTTGGAGCCTTCATCAATCAGCTCTTCGACATCCGACAGCCCAAGATCGCGGTCGAAGCCAACGTTGCCCAATTGCTTATCTGTAAGTCAACTCCGTCTCAGGGTGTTCCAAGCTGATGTTTAGTCCCACTTGGTAAAGCTTGGGCTAAATGGATGCCCGATAAGGGTATCACTATCCGAGGTCAAAGAATCAGCTTGAACCCCGATCGAAACTTCAACCAAAAGGAACACATGCTTGCCACGATCATGGCCAACACAGGTTTCAACACCCCA
>Ga0265798_10002219_pt1 | contig 28889 bp, 25 predicted proteins | sample P3T30metagenome_FD_192430 | JGI IMG/M metagenome (GOLD analysis project Ga0265798, IMG submission 192430) | Plant litter microbial communities from East Loma Ridge, Irvine, California - P3 T30 | ecosystem: Environmental > Terrestrial > Plant litter > Unclassified | place: USA: California...
GCAGCCCCTTCGGCACGAGCGCGACGTCGTTCATGGTCAGCGCGACCAGCTCGCTGCGCCGAAGCGCGGCCGCCATGCCGATCACCAGCACCGCGCGGTCGCGCCGCGCGCGCACGCCATCCCCCGTAATCGTCGCCAGCAACCGTTCGAGGATCGCGGCATCGGCCGCATCCTTGCGCACCACCGCCCCGCCCCGCGCCCGGCGGATGCCCGCCATGGTTTCGCGCAGGGGACCGGCATCGGGCTGCTCGGTGGGCGGCACATGCCCGCCGATCCGATGATAGTGGCGGATCGCGGCCAGCCGACGCTCGATCGTCGCGGGCGACCGGCCCCGATCCGCCTCGGCCCCGATGAAGCGCCGCACCACGGCCGCGCTCGCCGGCAACGCGCTTTTGCCGCGCCCCGCGCACCAAGCGGTGAAGATCGTCCAGTCCGCCCGGTACCCGCGATGCGTATTCTCCGCCCGCGCCGCCCGCGCATACGCATCCGCCCGCTCGGTCTCCGCCTGCACCAGCCCCGGCAGCAACGGCTGCGATCGAAGCGCCGGCACCGGCGCGACGACGACCAGCGATCGCGATGACGGCACATCGCCCGTCACGTGATCGTCGGAGGTGTGTTGAGGTGGTGCCACGGTGGCTGACCCTGCCGGGTTGACGGTCCGCTGTCGAGCGTCCGATAAGGAATGTTATCGGACATAAATCGTTGTCGTCGCTATCGCTTGATATCTGTTCGATGAGGTGATCCCGTAGCAGGCGAGCCATCCGACCGATAAATATTCAACGTGTCAGACCGGTCAGTGGCGGATGATCGCAGATCCCGTCCGACATTCACCGGCATACTGGAGCTGACCAATGGCGATCAGGTAGTGATGCGCGTGGTCGATGGCGAACTTCATATTTGTCCCGCGCGCGACACGGTGACACATATTCGGCGATGCTGCGGCCCCATGACCCCACTGACAGCCCACTGATAACCGGCTGACGCGCCGGGGGTGGACGCATGACTGACATTTCCTACGTGCGCGACGGATCGGCCATCCTAGCGGCATTCTTTGACGAATTCTGTCCAGAGACGGTTGCGCGAGGGATGGGCGGCGTGAACTGCGTGCCCGGCGATCGCAGCTGCCTCACACTGACCGAGACCAGACAGGTGACGGCGCTCACCGCCGACCCCAGCTGGCCGACGGTCGACCTGAACATCAGGATCGAGATCGCATGCTGCCGAACAGGTGGCGGGTTGACGCCACCGGCGCCGGCCAATCGGGAATGCCCGTGTCACACCCGATCTGCAACATTCAGGCGCGGAGAGCCGGAGTGCCTGCTGACGTCATGCGCAAACAGCGCGATAGCCCGATCGGGAAGCAGGGGAATGCAGTTTAAAATCCTTTAGACCACCTCTGCTTCCGTGCTAACGGCAGTATCGACATAAAGGGGACGGGAGAGAATACCGATCGTCGGCAGTGCGCCCATCGCTGCCTTGGCGATCAGTTCAGGGCCGGGCGTTCTTCTTTAGAGCGTTCATGTCGTTCGCCGTGACTTGCACCACGGATCGGCATTTGGGCGACGAGCCATCCCGTTCAAGCGGAAAATCGAAAATGAATATTCAGGCCAGTCATCGCCAAGATCGGTTTGTCGGCAATACCGATCAGATTATCCCGGTCAGCAACATGGAGCGCGAGCGAATCCGCTGCTATGCGATTCTGGCCGCTGGCGATATCGTGGCCATCGTCGCCAGTTTTCTGCTGGCCAACCTGGTCTATCTGGGCAGCGTGCTGGCAACGCATGGGGTGACGATGATCACCGTCCTGCTGCCCCTCTATCTATGGATGGCCTCGGTCAACGGCTCGTACGGCGGGTTGGTGTTGCGGGACCCGCGGATCGGCGCGTTCAAGGCGGTGCGGACGATTGCTTTTGCCGCGGCAGTGATGCTGATCATCGCCTATTCTTTCAAGATCGGCGCGGCCTTTTCTCGGCTCGTTTTCTGGACGGGGACGCTCAGCGCGATCGTCCTGCTCGTGGCCGAAAGACTAGTTCTGGGGCGAATTATGCTTCGCCAACTAGGCGGCGCGCCTTTCAGCACTGTCGTGCTGGTCGACGGCACCGAATGGATGGCCGGCCCGCATGAAGTGGTATTCGATGTCAGGCAGATCGGCTTCGATCCGCGCACCGACGATCCGTTACATTTCCACCAGCTGGCCAAGCTGGTCGCCCATGTCGACCGGGTTCTGATCTCGTGCGACGACGATCGTACGGCGCTTTGGGCGCACGTCCTTAAAAGCATGGCGGTCGACGGCGAGATACTGGCACCCGATGTCGACCGGATCGGAATGATCGGGGTCAGCCATCATGCCAATCGCCGCACGCTGGTAGTATCTGCCGGGCCGCTCCATTTGCGCGACCGGATCGTAAAACGCGCATTCGATATCGCGTTGTCGTCGGCGGCCCTCATCGTCCTGTCACCGATCCTTCTGGGGGTCGCCTTGGCCATCCGTCTCGAGTCGCCCGGCCCCATCCTATTCAGGCAGCAGCGGATCGGGCGTGACAATACCCTGTTTATGGTGCTGAAGTTCCGCAGCATGTTTAATGACCGCTGCGATTCATCCGCCAGCGTACTGACGGCCCGGTCCGATAGCCGGGTCACGCGGGTGGGCAATTTTATCCGCCGCAACAGCATCGACGAACTACCTCAACTCATCAACGTCCTGCGCGGCGAGATGAGCATGGTGGGGCCGCGCCCGCATGCGTTGTCGGCCCGGGCGGCTGAACAGCTCTATTGGGAAATTGACGAACGCTACCGGCATCGGCATGCGGTGAAACCTGGTCTGACCGGGCTGGCGCAGATCCGGGGATTTCGGGGCGCCACGGTTCATACGACGGATCTGACCAATCGCCTGTCGTCGGACCTCGAATATCTGCGTGACTGGTCGATGAGCAAGGATCTGTGGATCCTGTTCCGTACAGTACTCGTCATCCGGCATGACAATGCCTTCTGACATGCCGGGCGCGCCATCCTCTGCTTCCATAGACTGGCCGGTCGATCCTGACCGGGTGTCGATCGTCATCCCGACGCTGAACGCGATGCCATATCTATCGGCATTGCTACCCGCGCTGGCGCGACAGGGCCTGCCGGCCGACCGTTATCTGGTAGTGGATTCGAAATCGACCGACGGCACCGTCGACGCTTTCCGGGCATTCGGGGCAACGGTGGTCGGGATCGAACGGAGCAGCTTTAACCATGGCGGCACCCGCCAGCGCGCGGTCGAAATGCGGCCGGATGCCGGGATCGTCGTCATGATGACGCAAGATGCCATCCCGCAGGATGATACCGCCATTCGCCGCCTGATCGGCGCCTTTGACGATCCCTGCGTCGGCATGGCCTATGGTCGTCAGTTGCCGCGCACGACGGCACGCGGGATCGAGCGGCATGCGCGATTGATCAACTATCCGGCGACATCGGAAACGCGCTCGCTTGCCGACCGTCATGTCTTGGGCGTGAAGACGGTGTTCTGCTCGGATTCCTTTGCCGCCTATCGGGCCACCGCACTTGCGGGGGCGGGCGGCTTCCCGGAAGATGCGTTCTTCGCAGAGGATCAACTGGTTGCCGGCCGGATGCTGATCGATGGGTGGCGGATCGCATATCGTGGCGATGCGATGGTAATGCACAGTCATGGCTACACCGTCAGCGAAGAGTTTCGCCGTTATTTCGATGTCGGTGTGTTCCATGGCCGCAATCGCTGGCTGATCGATGAGTTCGGCGCCGCGGAAGGTGAGGGGCTGCGGTTCGTCCGATCCGAAATAGCGTATCTGGCGCGGCACGACCCCATCCAGTTGCCGACAGCGGTGCTGCGTACCTTCGCAAAATATGCCGGCTACAAACTAGGCAGCCGGGAAGCCCGGTTGCCTAACCGGTGGAAGCAGATCCTGTCGATGCAACCCTTTTATTGGCGGCAGCAGGCCTGAACGGTGATGAACTACGACGTCATCAAGGTTGATCGCTCAGTATCTCGCGCAGGGATCGCATCCGGTCGCGTCTGTCCGCCCGGACCGTGCTGACGGGGTGGTCGATCGACAGCCGCGCACGGCAGATCCGCGCAACAACGGTTTTGGCTTCTTGCGCCTCATGCTGGCCAGTCTGGTCATCATCGCGCATGCACCTGAAATCGCCGATGGCAACAAAGGACGCGATCCCTTCCTAAAGGCGTTCGGAACGATCACCCTTGGGGCGTTCGCTGTCGACTGTTTTTTCCTGATCAGCGGATACCTGGTCACGATGAGCCTGTTGCGAAGCCCGTCGCCTCTTTCCTACGGCAGAAAGCGCTTTTTCCGGCTGTTCCCCGGCTTCGCCGTTGCTGCCGCGCTTTCGGTTTTCGTTTTTGCACCATTGGCCGGTGCCGCTGTGGCGGATGTCGTGGCAGGCATTCCGACCTTGTTGAGAAGCGTCATATTCTTCCAAGAAGTTAATGTTACCAATATTTTCATTGGCAGGCCGGAGCGCAGACTGAATGTATCGCTCTGGACGATTTTTTATGAAGTTGTATGTTATTTTCTGATATTTCTATTAGCCAATGTAAAAATTTTCAGACTTGATCATCTGGTCAGCTTGGCCGCCGCTATGTCGATGGCCTTATTTGTCGCAGCGCCACTAGGTGAATGGGCCAGCCCCAACACCGTTCTGCACATTTCTACCGCATGGATGAACCGGGCAGGAAACATAACAAGGCTCAGTGGATACTTCTTGGTCGGATCATTATTTTATCAATGGCGCAATTGTATTAATTACACATTAATAGGAACAATAAAAGCATTTTTTATTATGTACTTCGCATTGCAATACAGGTATTTGGTTGATTTCGGAGTCGCCATCGGTGGCGGCTATATTATGTTCGCCTTTGCTAACTGGGCGACCGATACCGTGTTTAGCCGGATTGACAGGACCGACATATCATATGGCATGTACCTGTATTCGTGGCCGGTCGGCGCACTGATCATCTGGTATCTGCCGGATACATCACTACCAGCTGCCGTATCTATAACGCTGGTAGTCGCATCTGGTTTTGGTTGGGTTAGCTGGCACCTTATCGAACGACCGATGATCCATGGCCCGGCGCGGTGGCGCGAATGGGCCGCCAAGGTCCGCGCCCTAATCAATTAGCGTCAGGCTGCGCGCCATGTCGCCGATGCCTTCTTCCAGCGACACGCGGGGCACCCAGCCGAAGACGTCGCGGGCGGCGGTAATGTCGAGGACGATCTGCGGCGGGTCGAACGTGCGAGCCGGTTCGAACCGCGTGGCGAGACGCCTGCCCGTCACCGCCGCGATCGTGTCGATCAGCACGGTGAGCGAACACCCCGTTCCCGATCCACAATTATAGACGCCCCCTCGATCCTGCTCCACAGCCGCCAGCAGCAGGCGCGAGACATCGTCGATATGCACGAAATCACGCACGATTGATCCGTCGCCCCATATTGTCGCGGCTTCGTCGGCCGCGAGCAGATTGAGGAACGTCGTCACCGCGCCGAGCAGGCCGATCTTGCCCTGATCAACACCATAAGGATTGGCCGGCCGCACGATCGTCGGCTGAAGGCCACGACTGGCGGCGTACATACCAAGATATTTTTCGGCCGCGACCTTGGTCACGCCATAGGCGCTGATCGGATCAAGCGGGTGGGTTTCGCCGATCGGCACAGTATGAGGCGGGCCATAGACCGCGCCGCCCGAAGACAGATAGACGATGCGACTCAACCCGGCCTGCCCCATGGCATTGAGCAAGGTCACCAGCGGCACGAGATTTTCGGTGATATCGCGCACCGGATCGGCATTGGCGGTCGCCGGTACCGTGGAAGAGGCACAATGGACGATCACGTCCGCCGCACGCAGCAGATCGATCCGAGCCGCCAATTCGATCGTGCCGGCAAGGCAGAACTCGAATGTCTCACCATGCGGATGCCGCGGCACGGCCAGCAGATCGACGACGGTGACGCGGTGTCCGGCACGCACCGCATGCTTCACGAAATGACTGCCGATGAAACCGTTGCCGCCCAGTACGATGATATGCATAAACTCTTCCGTTTCCGCCGGTAGCAATTCAGCGGATCGAAGCGCGCGTCGACGATACCGGCCGAAAGGCTCCAAATTCCAGGCAGTTTCTCCCGTGCGACCATCCCTTACGGGGATCGATCGCGCTATGATAGGGTGGGTTGCGTACCACAGCGCGATCGTCAAACCTGCAATGGAGTGCGATGCGTCTGTCGTGGGTTCGTCAGGGCGTCTTGCCTGCGTCCGTCGCTATCGTCATGCGGTCAGGTGGACACGAACAAGGGATGACGGCCAGGTGGCACCTTTCGATATTGCGACGCTTGCGGACTATCGCCGCTGCTATTTCGTGCTGCGTGCCGATCATGCCACAAAGCCGGGCGGCGATGTCGATCTGGCGCACCAGATCGGCCGGGCGGCAGAGGCGAGGGGCGCGACAGTGCAGGTCGTCGGCACGCCCGAATTGCCAGCGATGCTGGATGCGCGCGATCTGCTGTTCCTGTTCAACATCGATCGTCCCTGCGAGGCGGCGATCGCGCTCGACCGCATCCACCCCGATGGCCGGGCCCTGCTGTATTCGCTTCATCACCCGGCAGCAGGGGTCGCGAAGTATCTGACCCGCGTAGGCGGTCCGAAACGGTTGCTGAGTGCCATCGCCGGTGGTCGTCCCGACCGGTACGAAGCACTGGTCGACGCGGCCAAGGCGATGCGGACCCGCGATGCCAGCCGGCTGCGCATGGCATTCGGTCGCGACCGGGCGATCGCCCGGCTGATCGCTCGCTGCGAATTGCTGGTGACGTCTGCAGCGGAATTGGCCGAGATCGGTGTTCGCTATGGGACCCCGCCCCGGGGAGCATGGTTGCTGCCCCATCCGGTCGCCGCCCATGTGCCCGCCAGCGTGACGGCAATGCCGCGCTATGTGCTGGTCCCAGGCCGGATAGAGCCGCGCAAGAACCAGCTAGCCGCCTTGCAGACGCTGGCCAGCATGCAAATTCGCGAGCGCGGGATTGAAGTGATACTAGCCGGCGGCAAAGGGTCCGACACCGATTATTTTCGCGCGACCGTCGACTTCGCGATAGCGAACAACGTCATTTATGTCAGCCAGCTACCCAAATCATTGTTCTTTCCCGCCGTCTCGGGCGCCGCGACGGTGGTCAACGCCAGCTTTTTCGAGGTTACTTCACTGATTGATCTCTATGCGATCAACAATCGCATCCCGCTCGTCACGACCATACACGGCTATTATTCCTCCGCACCGACGCTGCGGCAGGTGGACCCGTTGAACTGGGGCCCTGCCCCGACGCCACAATTGACCGGTGCGATCGACGCGATGCTGGATTTTAAGGACGATCGCGCAGCCGCGAGCTGAGGATCGTTCCGGTCAACGGACAACAACGTTCGCGATCGTTACCGGCTGTGCATCAAGCCGGTCGCGCGCGACCAGTGCTAGTCGTTGACCGCCGCAACCCTGGGCCGGCACGTCGAACGAAACGCTCGACAGTTCGTCGTCGCTGCCGTGCAGCAACCGCCGGGGCAATTCTATTTTGGACGGCAGACAGGTAATACTCCAGCCGGCCGTAGCGGTACCGGCCGATCCGCCGATCCGTGCCGATAGATCATGTCGACCAGGCGTCAGGATCAGCAGTTGCGAGGCAATGGTCGTTCCACCGATGATGCTGGCGGGGATCGCAAGGGACGATCCGGCCGGCCCGTCGGAAAAGGTCACCGTACCGGTCAGATCCGGGTTGATCTGCCAATCAAAGGGGCTGACCGGTGAATCAGCCGAACGGACGGCGGCCAGAGCAAAGTCGGCGTCATAGGGTGCAGTGGTGAGGCGGTTCGCCAGGATACCGAATGAGCCGGCCCATATGTTACGCGCACGTCCGAACTGTCCCAGATCGACCAGCCGATAGATATAGTTCAGCCGTTCGGACGGATCGACCGGCAGATGACGCGCGCGCATCTCCCGAAACAACGCCTCCATTGCGTTCATCGACGATGCCGGAAGCCGCTCGCGGACATCGGCAAAGAAAAAGCCGCGCCAGACGGGTTGCCTGGCCAGACTGTCGATAAAGGCGGCACGGAGGCTAGGATCGGTGATCGCGGCGAAGAATATCGCGCGCGTCAGGTTCCCCGAACGATTGCGCCGCGCCAAGGCATCGGCACGCTGGATTACCATCACCGCATCATTACGCAGTGCGGCATCACGCAGCACCCATAATTGCGTGGGCGTGTCGCGCCAGCCGAGCATGGCCGCCTGACGCATTATCGAGGCGCCGCGTTCCTTTTCCCCCTTTCGCTCCGTCGCCAGCCCCAGCACGCGAAGCGCTTGATCGTTGGTGGGATCGACCAGCACGACTGATCTGGCCAGCCGTGCGGCCGCAGCATCGTCACCGGCCGCAAACAGGCTCTGCGCGAACAACGAGGCGGCTTGAGGATGCGAAGGCGAGGCGATCGCCGCCAATAGCCGGGCATCCCGTGACCGCGTCGCCAGCCCGGCGAGACCGGCTGCCACGATCTGCCAGATCAGCCACGTCCCGAGCACGCCGGCGACGATCGCCCGCACGACCATATGGCTGCGTCCGCCCACCTGGGTATCCGGCATCCGATCAGGCCTGGGCGTCGTCGTTGTGACCATAGTTGTACGAGTAGCCATAGTCTCCCGACTGACCAATGATCTTGGCATCGAATTTCGTCAGCAGCGCACCGATGATGTGCGCCCTGCCCGCCATCAATCGATTGAGCGCGATCCGTGCCTGCCGCCCGCGGACATGATTGGATTGCACCACGAAGAGCGTCGATTTGACTTGAGAGGCAAGCGTTGGAGCGTCGGCCAAACCCAGTACGGGCGGCGCATCCACCAGGATAATGTCGTAATCATCCTTGATCCGTTCGATCAGTGCGGCAAATCCCGATCCCGCGATCAGCTCAGCGGGATTGACCGGTACGGGACCGGCACAGATGAAGTCGAGATTGGGGATATTAGTACGCTGCAGGACGTCCTTTAACGTAGCTTGGCCAGCCAACAGGTTCGCCAGCCCGATAGTGTTGGCTAGGTTCAGGTTGCGGTGCTGGGCAGGCTTGCGCATATCCGCATCAATCAGCGCCACGCGTCGACCGATCTTGGCGAAGCCAAGCGCCAGCGCATAAGATGTGGTCGACTTACCCTCCGATGGCCCGCTGCTGGTCACCATCAGGCTGTGCGGCGTCCCTTCCGGTGTGGAAAGGTCCAGCGCTCCGCGAAGGGCATAGTACGCCTCCGACATGTCCGAGCGGACCTTTTGTAGTTCGTCACGCGGATTATGGTTGGCGGCAAGCACCGGCACGAGGCCGATCATACTAGTGCCCAGTTCCTTTTCGATGTCGTCGCCCGAGCGGATCGCATCGTCAAAATGTTCGCGCAACACGACATAGCCCGTCCCGAGGAACAGCCCGGTAACCAGTGCCAGCGCAATATTGAGCAGCAGTCGTGGCGTCACCGGTCGAATGGGAGGATCGGCACGATCAACGATCGAGACATTGTTCGACGATACGCCCGCCGTCGCGCTGACCGCCTTGTAGCGCTGAAGCAATGCGTCATAGAGCGCCCGGTTGGTGTCTACCTCCCGGCGCAGGATATTGGCCTTCACACCGCGGCCCTGTTCGGTCAGCGTGGTATTCTTCAGGCGATTGAGATCCTGCTCCAGCGCCTTTTCCTGGCTGGCGGCAATTTCATATTGTTGGCGCACGCCATCGGCAATGCCCAGAGCGAGGCGATTGATCTGCCCCGTGATCGTATCGATCTGGGCGGCAGCCTGTGTCTGGCCGGGATAGTCGGACAGATAGCGTTTGGCGTTCTGCGCGTATTGGGCCTGTAGTTTTGCCCGTTCCTGCAACAGCGTCTGTATCGCCGGATTGGCGAGCACCTCGGCCTGGCTCAGGAGGGGGGTTCCCGATGTCTTGCGCCAGCGTTGCTCGGCCGCAATCCGATTGGTCGATGCCAGTGCGTAGGCCTGGTTGAGCTGGATAAGGTTGGCAGTGGTCAGTGATCGCGGACCGCTGGTCTGCGCTTCCGAGGCACCCGAACTTGCATCGATCAGTCCGGCAGACCGTGCATACTCCAGCTGGGCCCGTTCCGACTCTTCCAGTCGCTGGCGCGTCTGTCGCAACTGTCCCTCAAGGAACTGCCGGGCATAGGCGGAGGTATTGAACTTCCGCTGTATGTTGCTGATGATATAGCTGTCGGCGAAACCATTGGCGACACGCGCGGAAAGTTGCCGGTCGGGGCTTGAGAATGAAACCACTGCGACGCGGGAATCGACGGGCAGGTCAATGGACAGGTATTTTTGCAGCGCATCGATCACCTGCTCACGATGGGTCTGGGCAAGGTTATAAGCGCCTCGCGGTTCCTGCGCCGGCGTGATGTGCATCTTCTCTAGAAAGTCGTTGCCCCTGTACAGGCCGATGCTCTCGGCGACCTGCCGGGCCAGTGTCCGGCTCTTGATAACGTCGAGCTGGGTCTGAAGGAACCGATCGCCGTCCAGCAGCGAGTTGGTTGGCTCGACATCCGTACCCTCCAGTATCTGGGCCGCCTGCTGGTCGATCTGGATGCGTGCATCGGCCCGGAACATTGGCGTGCTCAGAAAGGTGATCAGCAGTCCGATCATGACTGCTACCACGACGATGACGAGCATCTTGATACGATTACGATAGATGGCCGACCATACTTTGCGTAGGTCGACCGGCCTCGAGGTTTCATTCTGGTGCTGGTGGGACGCTATGCTCTCAGGCTGGACGGGCGGACGTGAGGCAATAAGCGGAACACTGTTCATACGAAATCCGGACGAGCAAGGATGGTGAAGGACGGCAAGGACAATTATCTGACCAACGGCACGAACAGCGCCGCAGCCGGGGCAAGGCTCAGCAGGTCGTAACCTATCGCCTTGATCCCCGATGTGCCCACGGCCACGTAATCACCACTCTGCAGGACCGGATCTGCTGCATTGCCGGCGCGTATATCAGTCATGTTGAACAATGCCCCGAAGCGTCGGCCATTGATGGTTCTGAATACCGCGACCTTGTCGAACGTGGCGGTTCGGGTCGCCCCGCGCGCCAGGGCGATCACTTGGAGCAGGGTGGTATCGCCTTGCAGGCCATAGACACCGGGCATGTTGACCGCACCATCGACGGTAACGCTCTGCGCCCGCGATTCCGCGATGATTACCGAAACGCGGGGGTCGACCAGATAGCGCGCCGCCAGCTGCGTCTGGATCGCATTGGCGAACTGGGAGGTGGTCAGGCCCGCAGCGCGGATCCGGCCGATCAGTGGCAGGACCAGCGAACCACCGGTTTCAACCGGGGCTTCTTCCACTGACATGTCGGGTTCGCGGAACACCGTGATGGTGAGCTTGTCCTGTGGACTGATGCGATATTCGGGGCGCGTCTCGATCGGGTTCGTGGCCGGAATGGCTTCATAGGCAGCCTGTCCTGCCGGCAATCCCTTCCAGTCCTCGGAAGAGACGCAAGCACCGAGCGTCATGGTCGACAGGAGAAGGAGACTGCGAGCCTTCATTATGGCCTCTGATCAAGGGATCTACTTGGTTCCGCCGTACAGCCGTCACCAATCGTGGCGCTTACTCGTGGTTTCACCGATTGGCTAGGGGCGGGGCGCAGCGCGCCGTGGTGTAACCCTTTACGGGACCTGCCGGGCGATGCCACGCAGCGCTGTTCTGGCCGGCGGTGCCGGCGATGCCAGGATCGCGGCCAGGACCGAAAAGACGCAGGCCAGCAACAGTGTGCGCAAGGGATAATCGACGATGGATGCGGCCAGCAGCAGCAGCATCCCCGTGATTGCAGACACGATCATCGGAAAATCAGGGGTGCCGATCCGGTCACGCAGGCGCGCCCACCCGACCATGGCGAACCAGATCAGGAAGGCCGTGAGGATCAACAGTCCCGGTATGCCTCCCTCCAACGCGATTTCCATGAAATCCGAGTGTGCGTGGTTGGTATAGGTTTGATGCACCGCATCCAGGGATTCATAGATCCGGAATACGGGAACGAAGGTGCCGAAACCCGAACCCCAAGGCATAAACTGGCGAATTGCCTCAATGACGTCCGGCCAGAAGATGTAGCGGCCTTCTTGGCTGGCGCCGAAGCGGTCGAACGTCTCGCGCGCAATCGACGACTGCGCGATCCCCAAGGCGGCTACTGCCAGGATCGCAACGGAGCAGGCCAGTATCTTCCAGTGGCGGCGGATCGAGGTCCGGCTGGCCAGAAGGGGAATGCAGGCGAGCAAGGCTATCGGCAACAAGGCGATGCCAGCTCTTGATAGGCATCCGACCACGGCGATCGCCAGCAGGGCGATCAGGATCATAGTCATGGCCCGCTGCGCTCCCGGTTGGCGCAGAAAGGTCAAGCTGCGGCCCAGCATAGCGATGAGTGGTATGGCCGTGATGAGCAGCGCGGCATTATGGTTCTTGTTGGCAAAAATGCCCTTACCCTTCGTGTCGTGCGGCGCGTCGTACAGCGTAAGCCAGGTCGCGCCCTGCGCCTGCATCATGACCAAGACCGCGCTAATGATCGCGGCAGCGACGATCATCAGCAGGAGCTTGGCCTGCGCGTCCCGGTCAAGGTGCAGCGTTGCGACGAACATGGCGACAGGCGCGATCAAGAAACAGAGCGCCTCGCGGGTTGAGGCGGGATCAAGGCTGAGGGGCAGCCACGTCGCCTGTCCATCGACCACGTCCAACACGTCGGCCACCGCGATCCGGCCCGGCAGGGCGCGCCACAGGTCGGGGGGCAGGGGGATGGTCTGCAGGATCATCAGTATCGCCAGCGCGGCGATCAGGATCAGGGCGACGGTGACCGGCCGGGTACGCGGCACCCGCCAGCCGCGAACGAAGAACCAGCCCAGCGCGACGACCCCGGCCAGTTCCACGATGGTCCGTTGCAGCGGTGAAAAGGCGCTGCCGCCACCAAGCAGCAGAGCCAGGCCGAGCAGCCCCGCCGCCACGATGAAGTCCCTGCGGCCGGCATCTTTGATTACGGTCACTTATCCTCGCCCGTGATCCCGGTCAGTTGGTGCGTCTCGCACACGCGTTGCGTGATGGCAACGGCACACGCCTCCACCTTTCGGAAAGTGCGATCAGGATCAATGAGGCCGGCGATTTCCAGATCGGTGGATATTTGCCATTTACGGCTGCCTTGTGACATAGCGCCCCGAGCCGGAGGGTCGGACGCGGTGGCAACGGGGATCGTGACCGTGCATCGAAGCCAGCCAGCCGCGATCAGATCCCGGATCATTCCGCCCCTTGTTCCTTTCGCCGGATTACCTGTGCGATGATTGTCTATCTCGTCCTCTTCGCCCTGTATGTCCTCGCACCGAAGGTGGACATCTATACGATCGGGGCGGCCGCCATCCGGCCGGAAGACATTATCAGCGCGGTGACGGCTATGATCTATGTCGTGTCGGCACGACAACGGATATCGATGCCGACACATGCAAAAGTCTACCTAGCCTTCATCGGCGTCGGGGTGGTTTCGGCCATCGTCAATATCTCGCAGAACGGGCTGGTTGGCGTAGTCTATGTCGCCCGTCTAATGCAGTACATGCTGTGGTTCTTCATCATCTACGAAGCTGCACCCGGTTTGAGCTACCGGGCGTTGCGGCTGACGTTCCTGACCGTCTGCTGCATCTTCATCGTCTGGGGCGGCGCAGAGTATTCCGGCCTGATCGGGCGCATCGGCAAGTTCGCGGGCGCTGCCGAGCGGCTGACGATCAACACCTCGGGTCCGTTCGAGACATCAGCGATGCTGGCCATGCTCGCCTATGCCGCACCAGCCATCTGGCTGACGCCTTTCATGGTCGTTCTTGTCTTCCTGACCCAAGCGCGCATCACGCTGCTCGGTATCCTTGTCGCGTTCGCGGCAGCTCAGCCGGGTCGGGCAATGGTCGTGGGGTTTACCGGTGCGGTTGTAGCTACGGTCGCGGCGCAGCCGATCTACGATGCGCTAAGTTCATCGCGGCTTGGCAAATCCGAAACGCCATTGGCGATGGGCAACTTGTTGTCTTTCACATGGAAACGCGTCCCAGTAGTGCCGTACCCGGCCTATTACCGCGAGCGATTCCTGTATGGCGGCACCATCTTCCGCTACATGCCGAACACGCGAGGCGATCTCAGCTTCAAGATTCGCGCCGTGCGCTGGCCGATCATCATAAAATCAACCGCGGCGACGTGGCCCACTATGCTGGTCGGCTGGGGTCCGGGTGCGTGGAGCAGTGCTGTGGACGGCTATTATGTTCGGGTCTTCGGTGAAACCGGATTGCTGGGACTGGGCTCCCTTATCGCCTGGATCGTCGTCGCCCTGCGGTCGCTGCAACGACGCAGTATGGGCAAGTTCTCGCTTATCATGCTTACCGTTGCAGCAATGTTCATCGACATCTTCACCTCGTCGAAGGTGATGCCGCTCCTCTGGGCTTTTCTGGCGCTCGAACATGCCGGCCATCCGTTCGTGTTCCGGCAGGCTCGGTCGCTGTTCCGTACCGGCCCGCGCCTGCTATCCGTGCCAACGCCAATGCCGTCCTGAAGACTGCCGCGTTGCGAAAGAGTCCGGGCTGGCTAACGTGGCCCGGATGGCGATCGGCGCAGATTACCTGAGGCGATCCTCCGGTCGCTATGGCCGGGACAAATCCACGGGCGGACGTGCCGGCGCCGCGCCGATTGTCCGGCGTACCCGGGCCGGCGTGCCCAGCGCGACGCTGAACGGGGGGATCGACCTGGTCACGATCGATCCGGCACCAATCACCGCGCCTTCGCCAATCGTGACACCGTCAAGTATGCTGACATTGTTACCCAGCCAGCATCGGTTACCGATAGTGACGCCGAGGCGTGACACCGTCCCCGAGACGAAGCTGCCGTCCGCGTCTGCCTCATGGGCTTCGGCCGTAATGGTCAGCCCTGCGCCGATCTGCACCCCTTCGCCGATCATCACCGGTCCACCCAGTCCGATGACAGCGTTAGGCCCGATATAGGTACGCGCGCCGATCCATAGTCCGGCCGCGCGGGCGTTGAGGCCGCTGCGGCTCTGGATCCACACCCGTTCCCGCAGTGTCACCCGGTCGGCCAAGTTCAGCCCCGCTTCCGCCGCGCAGTCGATATAGCCATAGGCACCGATCGCGACGCCGCGGCCCAGCGTCAGCCGGCGCGCCTGGACGAACTGGATACCGTCCCCCAGCAACAGCCCGGACGGCCGGCGGAAACGCAGGATGCTCCACACCAGACCGCGCAGGAACGGCGCACCACCCTTGGTCAGCAGATAGGACAGGTCGCCCGGTTCGAGCGGATAGTCCCGGCCCGTCGCCAGTCGGATGAGCGTGCGCAGCATCATAAAGTCGCCCTGCCGACCCCGATCAGGCCCGCGTAGAGGTCGAACAGGCGTTCGCCGGCCGTCGGCCAGTCGTGCGGATAATCGACGGGCGGCGGGGCGACGCCGGCTGCCACCAACGCCTGCGCGCGGGCCAGCAGGACGGCAGGATCGTCAGTATCAACGCGATCGACCGCAGCGCCCAGCCACTCATGCGAACTGCCGGTCGGCGACGTGACCACCCAGCCGCCGCTCGTCGCAGCCTCGATATCGACCAAGCTCTGCACTTCCACCCATGATGCATTGAGCAGCACCCGTGCCGTAGCGATCAATGCCACCGTTTCCGCCGCAGGGCGTGGCCCCAGCCATTCGATGCCTGGATGGGCAGCGACGATGTCGCGGAACCGGCGGCCATAGTCGTCGTCGCCAGCAGGGCCGACGAACGTGATCCCCGCGCCCGTCCTTGCCGCCTCGTGGGCGATGGCAAGCTGGCGCTTTCGAGGCTCGATGCGGCCGACGGTGATAATCCCACGCGTGCGCCGATGCCAGGGGGCCGCATCGTCGACGCCCGCCGGCCGGCCATTGGGGATGATGATGCCGTTGCGCCCGTGCCAGCCGGTATCGGTCATCAGTTCGGCTCGTTCGGTTTCGGCCAGCAGGGCGACATGCCCAACATGGTCCAGTGCGTGGCCCAATCGTCGCCACATGTCCGACGGGGCCAGCGCGACCCGCGCCATGCGCGTCAGGGCCGCCGGCGTGCGATCCGATCGCCCCCTGCCGCCGGCACGCACTGCAAAGGCGACCCGCTCGCGCACCGGCGCGGGCAAAAATCCGGCCTTGCGGGCATCGCCCGCCCCGCGCTGCATGGCGATGATGCGCGGCAGGGCATGGTGAACGGCCGACACGACGATGCGGTCGCCGCACTGGTCCAGCGCGGCCAGAAAATCGAGCGGGCGATCGACATTGACGATATGGTGGATTGCATCCGGGCGTAGCGCCATCCCCGCCGTCGCCGCGACATAGCGGACATCGACCCGGTCGCCGAGCGGGGTCAGGCTGTTCTCGATCTGGGCGACATCGCCACCGCGCGTCTCACGGAAGTTCGATCTCATGATGACGTCGACGGGGATGCCCATCAACCGCGCCCGCCCAGAATACGTGCCGGCGTACCGACCGCAGTGGCCCCGACCGGCACGTCGGTCAGGACCACGCTGCCGGCACCGATCACCGCATCCTCGCCCAGACTGATGTCGCCGAGCAGAGTGGCACCGGCACCGATATAGCAGCCATCGGCGACGATCGCGCCACGACCATCGGTGCCGGCGAGATTGCCGATCGTCACGCCCTGCAGCAACGTCACGTTTCGCCCGATACGGCCATGCCCGACAACGATGCCGAAGGGATGCGGGACGTACAGCCCGCCGCCGATCTCGGTGCTGATTGCCAATTCCGAACCGTAGCGCACGCAACTGCGCGCCCACAGCCAGCGGCGCAGCAACCGGCCGATACCAGGTACGGCGACCGCCGCCTCGGACAGGCGGCGTCGAAACACAAAGCCGAAGCCAGGCGTGAGCAGAAAGAGCCTGACGAGGAATCCGATCGAGACCGGGCTGTTCTGCCGGCAGGCGAAGTGGGCAATATCGGCTTTCAGTCGGCCAAATGCGGTGTCGTCGGTCATCATCAGAACGCCCGCATTGCGATGCCGGCGATCCTGGTAAGGACGGTGCTGCGCACCGGCACCCGCAGTCCGGTACGCTCACCCACTTCACGCCCGTTCAAGTCGGCGTGCCAGCGCGCGTTCCATTCGTCGATCGCCATCCGCAGGAACGGTCCGGAAAAGCGGTCCCGCCAGGCAGGGACGGCATGGGCGTCCAGCAGCGCGCGCTGGATCTCGCGGCCCTGGCGCAGGCAATCGAGCATCACATCCCGCTTGGCCGATACATTCTCCTCGATCCGCACTTGCGTCAGCACCTGTCGCAGGCGGACGAAACGGAAGCGAGCAGCAAGGCGGACGTTGAGAAAATAATCTGCTGCCGGATATTCTGCGCGCTGGTACCCTCCCACCGCGCGCACTATGCCGGGTTTGGTGACCAATCCCAGACTGCTCCCGCCGATATTGCGATAGAACAGCGATCGCGGCGTCAGGGTGATGCGGTCGCGAAAACCAAACCGCAGGAAATCTTTGATCCGCTCGCGGCGCGACGTACCGCGCAGTTCCGACCGGTCGTCGCGGGTGTCGAGCTCACGCATAGAACAGGCGACCGCGTCAATCGTCGGATCGCCGGCTAGGATGTCGCGGATCGTCGCGACGAAGGCTGGTTCCAGCAGATCGTCGTCGTTCAGTACCGTCACCCATTCAGTATCGGCCGCAGCGATACAGGCATTCCAGTTACCGAACAGCCCGACGTTTTCGTGATTGCGCAAATAGCGGAAATTTAGTGCCCGCAGTTCGGGCATGGCGTCCAGCAACACGGTATGACCGTTAGATTCCGGATCATTGTCGACCACCACCACCCGCACTGCGGACAGGTCGGTCTGCGTCAACACGCTCCGCAGCGTCTCTTGCAGCAGCAACGGCCGCCGAAAGGTGGGGATGGCGATGGTCAGGGTCGCCGGCGCGGCGTCCCCGAACACCAGTATTCGACTATGTGGCGTATGGACAATCGTTTCGTCGATCGGCGGATGCCAGAAATCGGGCGGCGTGCGGTTCGTCATGAACGGGTTTCCTGCCATGCCCGGATTGGCCAGCGCCAGCTGTTATATGCCAGTTGTACCAGACCCTGACTGGCGATCACGGCAATCAGCCCCCATCCCAGCCACGATACCAACGTCGTCAAGACCGCGACCGCCAGCCCCGACCACAGGGCGGATTTCAGGAACGGCACGTCGTTACCGGTGGTGATGAAGAAGGCGGCCCCCGACAGTTGTGTCTCCAGAAGCATGACGACGGCCAGCAGCTCCAGCGAGGGAGACGGGATCAGACTGACGTTGCTGCCGATGGCGTGGAGGGCGAACGGGAGGGCGAACAGGATGGTCAGCGAACCCGTCGTAAAGATCGCGACCAGTGCGGCGATGTTGCGGATCAAGATACGGCGCATCCGGAGCCGGTCGTCGGCGATGCGCGCACCGACCAGCTGTTTGGTCGATATCTGCATAGGCATCTGGGACACCGCACTGAGGGCTGTGAACAGCTGCAACGAGATGGCATAGGCGCCCGATACAACCAGGCCTTGGAACGTCGATATGGCGAACAGGCTGTAGCGCGTGATGAGAAAGCCCCCGATCAGGACGCAGCCCATCCGCACCGCATTGGGCGAGACCGATTTCAATGTGGTGGCAAGGCCGCTGGGCTGAGTGACGACATCGCGCAACGAAGCGACGATGGGGGCGATGAAGAAACGCGCGGCGAACCTTCCCAGCAACAGCGATGCGATCATCGCACATGACAGGGCAATAAGGCCGCCGCCCGATATCAGGATGACGATTCCCGCCGCAGCGAAACCGCCCCGCCCTAACACCAGATACAGATAGTTTAGCTCGACCTTGCCCGCACCGATCAGCATCGGCGATATCCACAGCAGGTAAAGATTCACGGCGATGGCGACGGCGAATAATAGCCATGCAATCTGCGTGTCTAGCATCGGCAGGCCGCCTTTTAACGCAAGCCAGCTGATATAGGGTGTGCCGGCCAGCGCCAGCAGCACGAACATGCCCAGCGCCAGCCACATGTAAAGCCGCCGTGCCGCGCTGAGGACTTCGGCAACCAATGTCAGGTTGGGCGTTCCGGTGCCTGTCGACAGGGAAAGCCCCTGCTTCTGCAACCCCTCGCCCCCGGCGAAACCGACGGCGAAGGCGCGCGCCAATGTCGGCTGGAACCCGAAATCAGCGATGGTCGCCAACCCTTGGACCGCCATGAATATATACCAGATGCCGACCTCGGCTGCCGACAGCCGGGTGACCATGAACGGCAAGAGCGCGAGGCCGGCCGCCGACTGCACGACCTGTGCGGTCATGGCGATCGCCAACGACCATAGGTTGCGGTTGGCGATGTGTGTCCGCAGCTTCCCGATCGCCGGGATCATGGTCAGCCGTTCGCCATGGCGACGCGCTGTCGCTCGGCCGTGGCCGTCAGCGCCATGCCGTCGGCAAGGGGGATCGACGCGCGCCAGTTCAGGAGCGCGTGGAGACGGCGGCCATCGCCGACAACGCGCATGCTTTCCGCGGGGCGATATTCCCGGGCGCCCCAGCACAGCACAGCCGGATCGCCCCCGACCGCCGCCACTGCCGCCTGGGCCAAGGTCCGCAGCGCCAGCCCCTCGCCCGAGCAGATGTTCAGGATCTGACCAGCGGGAAAAGGCGTACTTGTCGCGATCGCCAGACAGGCATCGACGACGTCGCCGACATACAGATAGTCGCGCTCCTGATACCCTGGAGTCAGTTCCACGAGCCGCCCGTTCAGGCTGGCGGCCATCACCATCGGCACGAACTTGTGTGGACCTTCCCATGGTCCGTACATGCCGAACGGGCGGACGACCGCGATCGGCGCGCCAGTGCGACGCGCGAGATCGCGCACCGCCAGCGTCGCTGCCGCCTTGGTCACACCATAAATACCGGTCGGATCAAGCCGACGATTCTCGTCGAGCAGGCCGTCTTCCGCACCATATTCATAAGCGGTTCCGACATGGATCATGCGGACGCCCAACAGGGCCGCCTGTTCAGCCAGCCGCATGCTGGCGGTGACGTTGGTATCAAGCGCGATATGGAAATCGGACTGGCGATAGTCGACCCCATAGGCCGCGCAATGCAGCACGATGTCGACATCCCGGAGCACCTGCCCGATCCGGTCGGCCGAACCAAAATCAAGTTCGACAGCGATGGCTCCCGGTGCGAGCCGTTCGAGCCGCGCCCTGTCCGACCGGGCGCGTACCCCGGCCCGGACCGACCAGCCGGCGGCCAGGGCCCCTGCCGCCATATGGGCGCCCAGGAATCCGGTCGCGCCGGTAATCAGAACCGTGGTCATTGCCGGATCAAAAATTCAGACCAAAGAATTCTTCCAACTTCTCGCCGACATAGTCGAAATGCTCTGCGCCCAGGGCCGGATACAGGCCGATCCAGAAGGTGTTGTTCATCACCCGGTCGGTCTGGGTCAGGTCGCCGACGACGCGGTAGTCGACATGCTGGAAATAGGGCTGGCGCGTCAGGTTGCCGGCGAACAGCAGGCGGGTGCCGATCTTGTTCTGGTCGAGGAAGCGGGTCACATCGACGCGCTTGGCATCGACGCCGTCGCGCAGCATCAGCGGGAAGCCAAACCAAGACGGGTCCGAATTCGGCGTCGCCTCCGGCATGATGAAGATTTCCTCCAAGCTCTTCAGCCGCTCGGTCAAAAGCGCGAAGTTGCGCCGGCGCGCGGCGATGAAGCCTTCCGCACGGTCCAGCTGCGCCAGCCCGCAGGCGGCCTGCATGTCGGTGATCTTCAGATTGTAGCCAAGATGCGAATAGACGTATTTGTGGTCGTAGCCGAACGGCAGCGTGCCGTGCTGCTGCCCGAAGCGCGAACCGCAGGTATTATCGCAGCCCGGCGCGCAATAACAGTCGCGGCCCCAGTCGCGGATGCTCTCGATAATCGGGCGCAGTTCGGCCGACTTGGTGAACACCGCGCCGCCCTCGCCCATCGTCATGTGATGCGCCGGGTAGAAACTGAGCGTCGCGACATCGCCCCAAGTGCCGACGAGCTTGCCGTCATAGGTAGCACCCAGCGCGTCGCAGCAATCCTCGACCAACCACAAATCATGCTCGTCGCAGATGCGGCGCACCTCGGCGAGATTGAAAGGATTTCCCAGCGTGTGAGCGATCATGATCGCGCCGGTCTTCTCGGTGATCGCCGCCTCGATCAGGCTGGCGTCAATATTGTAGGTCGGGACATGCACGTCGACGAAGACGGGGATCAGGCCGTGCTGGATCGACGGATTGACCGTGGTCGGGAAGCCGGCCGCGACGGTGATGACCTCGTCGCCGGGCTTCAGTCGGCGATCGCCCAGCTTGTGGCTGGTCAGGCACGACAGCGCGAGCAGGTTGGCTGACGAGCCCGAAGTGGTGGTCAGCAGGAATGGCGCATTGACCATCTTGGCCAGTCGCGCCTCGAACTCGGTGTTGAATCGGCCCGTGGTCAGCCAGCCGTCGAGCGACGCCTCGACCATCATTTCGATTTCGGGTGCGCCGATCACCTTGCCGGCGGGTGGAATCACGGTTTCGCCGGGCACGAACGGCTTGGGCGCGAATTGCTGCTCGGCATATTGACCGACCAGCGTGCGGATCTGCTTGCGAAGTTCGTCAGCGGTCATTGGAAATCCTGTGCGGAAAGGGTCGGGCCGGCGCCGGTGAAGCGCGACAGTTCATCAAGGGAATAGGCATGCATGTCGGCACCCGACAGCCAGGCGCGGTGCCAGCCAACGATCCGGTCGAGCGCCTCCGACAGCGACCAGCGCGGCTGCCAGCCAAGGTCAGTACGGGCTTTGGAAATGTCGAGTTTCAGGTAATTGGCCTCGTGTGGCTGCACCGAGGCGTCGTAGGTCCAGTCTGCGCCGTCACCCCAGCGCGCGCACAGATGCTCGACGATCCACTGCACCGGTTGCGCATCGTCGTCGCGCGGGCCGAAATTCCAGCCCTGCGCCGCGGCAGGACTAATCCACAGCCGCTGGCATAGCGTGAGATAGCCCGACAGCGGTTCCAGCACATGCTGCCAGGGCCGGGTCGCGAGCGGATTGCGGATCAGCACCGGATTGCCCGCCGCCACCGCGCGCAGGATATCGGGAATCAGGCGGTCGGTCGCCCAGTCGCCGCCACCGATAACGTTGCCCGCCCGCCCCGATGCGATCGCGGGCCGGCCGTCGCCGGTGAAGAACGACCGGCGATAGGCCGACGTCACCAATTCCGAACAACCCTTGGAATTGCTGTACGGATCATAGCCGCCCATCGGCTCGTCCTCGCGGTAGCCCCACACCCATTCACGGTTTTCATAACATTTGTCGGTTGTCACGATACACACCGCGCGGACCGACGCTGACTTGCGGACCGCTTCCAGCAGATGGACGGTGCCCATGACGTTGGTGGCATAGGTACCGACCGGATCGTCATAGGAGGCGCGAACCAGCGGCTGCGCCGCCATATGGATGACGATCTCGGGATCAGCACCGACCAGTGCCGCCTCCAGCACGTCGCGGTCGCGGATGTCGCCGATGATCGACGTCATCCCCGCCGCCACGTTCGCGACGTCGAACAGGGCCGGGCTGGTGGGTGGCGCCAGCGCGAAGCCGGTCACCTGTGCGCCCATCTGCTGTAGCCACAGCGCCATCCAGCTGCCCTTGAACCCGGTATGGCCGGTCAGGAAGACGCGTTTGCCGTTCCAGAAAATGGGGTCGATCACTTATCCCACACCCGCCACGGCGCCGCGCCGGATGCCCACAGATCCTCCAAGTGGATTTTGTCGCGCAGCGTGTCCATTGGCTGCCAGAAACCGGCATGCCTGAACGCCTGCAACTGGCCATCGCGCGCCAGCCCCTTCAGCGGCTCCTGCTCCCAGGTGGTGGCTTCGTCGGCAATCCGGTCGATTACGCTGGGGGACAGCACAAAGAATCCGGCATTGATGACGGCACCGTCACCCTCGGGCTTTTCCTGAAATTGCTCCACGCTGGTGCCGTTCATCCTGACCGCGCCGAACCGCCCCGGGGGGGCTGCGACCGTCATAGTGGCGTCTTTGCCGTGGCAGCGATGGAAATTGATCGAGCCCGCAATGTCGATGTCGCCGACGCCGTCGCCATAGGTGAAGCAGAACGCCTCTTGGTCCTGCAGGTGCTGGCGCACCGCGCGCAATCGTCCGCCGGTCATCGTGCTGTCGCCGGTGTCGACCAGCGTGACTTTCCACGGCTCGGCCCGCCGACTGTGTACGGTCATCCGATTTTCGGCCATGTCGAACGTCACGTCCGACATGTGCAGGAAGTAATTGGCGAAATACTCCTTGATGACATAACCTTTATAGCCGCAGCACACGATGAAATCGGTCACGCCATGTGCGGCATAGATCTTCATGATATGCCACAGGATCGGCCGGCCACCGATCTCTATCATAGGTTTGGGACGAAGGCTGGTCTCCTCGGCAAAGCGAGTGCCGAGGCCACCGGCAAGAAGCACTGCTTTCATGTCTGCTCCACCGACGCGGAACTAACGAACGCGTCGAAATAATAATTGTGATCGGGAAGGCCCAAATCGCGCAGGCGCAGGCCGGCTGTTTCGATCATCGCCTGCGAACCGCAAGCGTAGGTTATACAGGTGGACATGTCGATGCCGTCGGCGATCACGGCATCCTGGACATGGCCGGTGCGGCCGGTCCACGACGGCACGGGTCGCGACAGGATGGGGTAAAACCCGGTAACTACCCCCGCCGGGGCCTGCCAGTAGAAATCCTCCACATGGCGATTGCCCCAGTAGATCAGCAAGCGGGCACCGCCGGCCAGCGCGGGACTGGCGGCAATCTCCTCCAGCATAGCGCGTACCGGCGCAATGCCGGTCCCGGTCGCCAGAAACAGGATCGTATCGGCAAGATCGTCGCGCAGGAAGAAAGTGCCGAGCGGCAACTCGACGCGCAGCAGGTCGCCGATCGCGGCTTCGTCGAACCAGTATCCGCTGAGTACGCCCCCGTCAAAACGGCGAATGTGCAAGTCGATCGTGCGATCGGCACGGGGCGCATTGGCGATCGAATAGCTGCGGCGCACACCGCGGTGGATAATGTCGAGATACTGGCCCGGGACGAAATCGACCGCCGCCGTCGGCGGGAAGCGCAGCGATACGCACATGATCGTCGGGGACAGGGGCGATATCCCGGCGATCCGGGCGGGCACGGTATGCGGCTGCCGGCCAGCCAGCCGGCCCAGATCGGCGATGTCGAGGGTGATGTCGGTGTCCGCAGTGCGACAACAGGTCAGGATACGCCCGGCGGCCATATCGGCCGCAGTCAAGCTCTCCTCGGGCTGGATCTCCCTGGTTGTACCGGCCGTGACCCTGGCCTTGCAGACGCCGCACCGGCCGGTACGGCAGCTATATTCGAGTACGACGTCTTGGCTGAGCGCGGCATTCAGAATCGAGGCACGGGCGTCGACCTCGAAGCGCTTTCCATTTCTCAGTGTTGCTACAGGCATCGGCCCTCGGCATAAATACGCAACCATCGGATCAACCGTTCTGGTTGAAGCCGTCCGGCCCGGCGGGGCCATGCCGCCGCATGGCTTGCCGTGTCAATATCGTCATGCGCGCCGGTTGCGGTTGCGCAACTATCAGATGTCGGTCACGAAACGGTCGACGACGACGTTCAGCAGCCGGCGATAGCGGTTGACGAACAGGCGGTCTGGATCATGGCCGGCCGGAACGTGATTGTCTTGGATGCGAATATCCAGCAATCGCTCTTCGGGATCGGTGCCCAAGATATTGGGCGTGCCCAGCACGATCGGCACCATTCGATTGGCGGGCACAAACCGATTGCCGGTCGCGGTGACGCGGCTGACGAAATATCCGAATTCAATCCCCGCTTTGGTGAACCCGCGGACGTCATTGTCGCGGATGACGACGCCACCCGTTTCCCCCCCCATCGCGATTCCGGTCGGCGTGGCGGCAATCCGATTGCCAGTGATCGTCAGGTTGCGGGGTTCGCCGTGGATGCGGTTGACGCGCACGCCGGCCGCCCGACAGTTGGTAATGACGTTGCGGGCCGCCAAGCTGTCTGCGACGGTTTCTAGGAACACGCCGATGCTGCATCCGCGGATATCATTGCCAGTAATCGTCGCGTTGTGCGAGGTCGCGACCGTGGAATGGCCGGTTGTGTCGTCACCATAGATATCGATGCCGTTGTCGTGGCAATCGACTACTCGGTTACCGGTGATCGAGATTCCGTCAAACTGCGAACACTGAATGCCGATGAAGCTGGCCCGTTCGACCAAGTTGTTCGCGATGCGCAGGCGCCGCGACAGCGTATCGATAGATCCCTGCAGCATGATGCCTTGGCCGACCGGATCGCGAATGGCCAAGTTCTCGATGGTGATGTCGACACAGCGCCCCTTCCACCCCAGCAGCACGGCGGCTCCGCTCAGATCGTTACGAAACACCCCCTGCCCCTGGCGATTACCGTCGATACCGAACCGCCTGAGCCCGGCACCGACGATCTCACCGGTACTGGCGATCAGCCGCGCATAAGTCCCCGGTCCCATCTGAGCGTCCGCCAGTTTCAAGATACAGCCGTCGCGGTCAGCGCCTTCCAGCGTTACTCCGGACCGCAAGGTGATCGCGCTGACGCCGTCGCCGTCTTCTGCTGGACGATAACGCAGCAGATAGGTGCCGGTACCGAAGATGACGGTACCCCCGCCAGCCTGAGCGGCCGCATCGATCGCCCGCTGGAAGGCAGGTCCATCATTGGCGATGCCATCGCCTTTCGCGCCGAAGGAACGCACGTCGAGTATCGATGGCGATCCGGTGGTCTGGCCGCAGGCGGCGGATGCCAGTGCGGCCAGCGCGCCACCCACTATCCATCGCCGTCGTATAGGAATGCCCTGCCGCACGTTCAGTCTCCCGTCGCTCGCCCTGCTGCCAACCCCTGGCATTGATAGCCGGGAACCGCAGTTTTTGCGATCAGCCGCGTTGCTGACGCTACCGTCTGATTTTGCCCTAGAAGCCTTCCGGCCTAATTGTGCTATCCGTAGCGGCAGGCAGCCGGTCGCCTTTCGGGGTCCTGCGACAGACTGTCCCCCTCCGACATGCCCTTGGTCGCGGCCGCCTGCGGGACGGTTTCGCACGATCATCGACGGGGCGGCTGGTGTATGGAGTATGACGATAACCCGCCCTTCCAATTCACCCGGTGACATGAACGGGTACCCGTGCGCCGTCCAAGTTACGCCAGAAATAGAGGAGACGATCTTGCCCGATGCCGCGCGGCCATCGTCGCGGGACAGCTATGTCTGTAGCTTAGCCAGACAGCTACGCAGCCGGGGCAGCTCTTTGATGAACGGGCGGTTTTCCCCCCTCATGCTGGCGATGCTGGCGTTCGTGCTGCTGCCCAATCTTCCCTATTACGGATGGCTTGGCCGGTTCACGCCAACCCGTGCCCTCATCAATATTGACTATCTGCTGCTTGGCATCGCCGCACCATTTTTGTCGCCGATGCTGGTCATCATCGGTTTCATTCTGCTGGCCCTGCTCGATGCATTCGTTTTCATCTCGACGCTGTATCACTTCACGCCGCGTGAACTGATGCTGTCGTTCACATACGCACGCTACAGCCCGATCAAGCTAAATGATCTGCCCTTACTCGACATGATGACGACGGCCGTTACCATGATCGTGGCGATCACGCTGGCACAGCGGGTGGCGGCGCTCAGGCGCTGGTCGGGATCGCTTCTGCTGGCGCTGCTTTTGGTGATGCTGATGGTGCTTGATATTGGCAACGGTACGAACACCTATGGCCTGTTCACGCATCTACCGTTTTATACGAGGATTCAGCGAGTTGCGGTAAACCCCGTCAACTCCGGGCTGCTGGCCAGTGATCCGGCTGCGTTCCTGCCGACCCGGCACAAACCAACGATGGCAAAGGCGGACTCCGCGTCCCGAATTGCCCTTGGCCTGTGGCGCGGGTTACCGGTGCGCGGTACGGACGGCACAAACATTGCGCTGGTTCTGGTCGAATCTTGGGGGCAGATCGACGACAGGCCGGCGCTCACGCGGGCCATCGTGGCACCGCTGCTGACGCGTGAAATCGCCGCCCGGTACGATGTACGGCTGGGATCAATCGGCTTCCGGGGCAGTACGACGAGTGCCGAGCTGCGCGAGCTTTGCGGATTGCGCGGCAGCTATCGCGACCTGTTCAGCCTGCCGCGGTTCCGCTGCCTGCCGGACACTTTCCATGCGATGGGGTATGACGTCACTGGTATGCATGGTTTCCATGGTGACATGTTCGATCGAACGTCGTGGTGGCCATATCTCGGTATTCAGCGGCATGTGTTCATGGATGATTTCCGGCGGGTGGGGAATGTCCGGACGTGCGGTACAGCCTTTCCAGGGGTGTGCGACGAGGATTTGATCAGGGTCGCCGCCGACCGGCTTAGGTCATCGCACCAGTTCGTCTATGCACTGACCCTAAACTCGCACCTGCCGCTCGGCGAGGTGCGCGACGTTGCGACCAGCCTATGGTGCGGGAAACTTCCAGTGCCACTGGACGACGAACGCTGCGCACTGGCAGAGCAATGGCACCGCGTCTTCGCCACGCTGGCTCGCCACACGATGCGCGCGGACGTGCGCCCCACCCAGTTCATCATCGTGGGCGACCATAGTCCGCCGCTCCTCGGCGTGGCGAACCGCAATTTCTCGGCAAGGCAGGTACCCTATATCCTGCTAACTCCACGCGCCGTCATGGAACGGTCATCAAGGCGGTGATGGTGGCGCAAGGGTAATTCGTCAGCCCGATCACGCTGGCCGACACCGCTCACCCCGCCGCATTGCCTCGATCTGACGCCGTCCCCGCTTTTTGTCGATGCTCGGTCAATATCCGCCAGCGGCTTTGTTACAAACACCGCTTTCGAAAATTCCGTAAGAGCCCGACCGAAAATTGAGTTGAGCGATTTCCAGTCAGTTATGATTCAGGGGGGCGTAGACAACGGAGATAACATGAGCTGGACCGAAACTGCTCGTCGCGAGCATGACAGAAGAAGTCCGCGCTACGCAAGCGACTGCACGGACCAAGAATGGGCAATCATCGCTCTGCTGCTGGCGCGAACGACAAAGGTGGACCGCCTGCACCGGGCACAGGATCTATGGAACGCAATCCAGTACTTTGTGGCAACGGGATGTCAGTGGGCGCAGTTGCCCAAGGATTTCCCGCCGTTTACGAGTGAGTAGTATCGTTTTTTACCGGATGTGCGGCATCGGCCTGCTCGACGCGATCAACGCGATGCTGGTGGCCGGGGTGCGGACGACGGAAGGCCCTGAGGCCGAACCGAATGCGGGCATCATCAACAGCCAGTCGGTGAAGACCACCGAGGCGGGCGGTCCGCGCGGTTATGATGCTGGTAAGAGCCCAACCGATAATTAATCACACCTCATATCATTGACTTATCTTCCGCCACCGATTGGAAGACCACGGTGGGATTAAGATACGCGACCCATGTCGCTAATATCACTGGGCAGACTAGGTCGGGCTGCGCAGCAGCCATGTGTGCCGACATCAATGCCCGGCATGTGGACACATGATATCAGCGGGCCATAATTCTCGTTTGGGCTCTAAGAGGATCAAGGGTCGCAAGCGTTACATTGCAACCGACACGACCGGCAACTTATTCGACGCCTTGATCCACTCCGCCGACATTCAAGATCGCGACGGCCCGCCGAACCTCATTGAGCGCTGCCGGTATCAATCGACGTGCAAAAGGGACCCCTTTCGTCGAGCAGCATAAGGGTTGACGTGCGCGCCGTTCGCACTGGTCGCG
>Ga0265798_10002220_pt1 | contig 28878 bp, 29 predicted proteins | sample P3T30metagenome_FD_192430 | JGI IMG/M metagenome (GOLD analysis project Ga0265798, IMG submission 192430) | Plant litter microbial communities from East Loma Ridge, Irvine, California - P3 T30 | ecosystem: Environmental > Terrestrial > Plant litter > Unclassified | place: USA: California...
CCGAGGGGGAGGGCTCAGTTTGGTGATGCGAGGGGTCATGGGGACTTTGGTCCGCGTGGGGGGTTTGGCCAGAGGGCTCAGTTTGTGGGTGGTCGTGGGCGCGGTGACTTTGGCTCGGCTGGTGGTGGTCGCGCCAATTACCCTACATCCCAACCTCATGGCAATTACGCCCCCCCACAAGGGTACGGTAATCTTTACGCTCCAAACCAAGCCCGTGGCGACTACTCCCAACAAGGCCATGGCAATCTCTACGTCCCACATCAACACCGCGGAAACTACTCCCACCAAGGCCAGAGCGAAGGCCAAGGCCGTGGACAAGGAAGAGGGGGAAGGGGTGGAGGAAGAAGCCCACATCAAAATTCTAGGTAGATTCAGAAGATTGAGACAAATGAAATGTTACCCCCAAGGATACACACACACACACATCAGTAAGCTGGTATGAATCTTGACCTCCAAACATGGGTAAAGCGTATCACGTAGCAATCATCACATAGTAATATATTCAATTGAAGCAACATGACTCGTTTGGAAGCAACGATTAAACCAAAGCCTCCAACGACGCCTTCAGGTGGGCGGGCACGTGTGTGGGTATTCTATCCAAGCATGCATATCTCTGCGCCGTATAACAGCCATGTCAACCAACGGGGCCGCATGAGCAAAACCCAAGGAGAAGAGGAAAAAGAAGAGAAAAAAAAACAGACAAAGTCGTGACAAAAAAACATAAACACGGCTGGGTCTTCGTCTTCGTCGTCATCGTTGTTTGTCGCAAGTGACCGACCACATCTGCCAAAAAAAAACCAAAAAAAAAACTAAAACTAAAACTCACCCATTCCTCAAATTAGCCACCCTTCCACCAGTCAGACTAGGACTACCGGCTCTACTCCTAATCTTTGGTTGCGGCGTCGCACTCGTGCCTCGGGTGCCTACACCAGGTCTACCCACGGTCCTGAGCCGCAACACCTCTTCCTCCTTTGTGTGCAGCGCCCGCTTCACAATCGCCAACTCGGCCGTCAGGCTCTTTACCTTTTCCTCTAGAAGCGCGTAGCTGCGGCTGAGATGCATCTCCTTTAGCTTGCTAGCTTCGCCCGAAGCCGACTTGTTTAGCTTTGCGTTTTCGGCCTCGAGCTCGGTGATGCGGACGGTGGAGGTAGAGGCCGCTGTTTGAGCGTCGCGGTACACTTCTTTGGTGTATTGCAGCATTTTATCAGAGGTAGATGCGTTCTTGACGGCGCGCTCCTTCTCCTCGTGCGCAGAGGCTAGTTCTTTGCGCAGCGTAGTAATTTCGGTAATCTGCGCTTCCGGTGACAGGAGGTGTGTTGCGCGCTGCTCTTCCAGCTGTCGCTTCAGCTCACGCACTTCTGTCGTTCGCATCGTCAGGCGCTCGGTGAGGGTGGCATTTTGTTTCGTTTGCGTATCGAGCTTTGCTTCGGTATCCTGTAGTTTGCCGACCAGGAGGCGGTATTCGCGTGCAAGGTTCTCGTGGTTTGTTTGCTGTCTGTCCCACGACTCCTCCTGTACACGGAAACGCCTTTCTTCAGCTTTGCGGTTCTCGTACTCTTTTCTATAGGCTTCCTCCAGTTGGGCCACTCGGGCGTGTAGAGCTGGCTCATCGACTGCGGTGCTGGGCATCGAGTCACTTATATGCGTGATTTCGGGTTCTTTGTCTTTTGAGCTGATAACGGCCTGTGGCTGGGGTGTAAAACGCATGCGCTTTGCAGGATCAAGTTCCTCGTTATCCTGCGTACATGTCAACAGCTACTCTCGCCCTCCATTCACGGTAATACTCACCAGTGGCCGTTTGGCGCGCTCTGGTGCTGCTGGGGAGTCTGCCGGAGCCTGAGAGAACTGCGTCTGAAATTGAATCACGTCCTTGAAGCCTCCGATAGACGGTATAGGCCAACTCTGCTCTGCGCCCTCCGTTTGGTCTTTGATCCAGCTGGCGACCAATTCAGCACAAACAGTGGCTGGTGGCGTTGTATCGTCAATAGCGCTACCGATTTCCGGGCGCAATTGTGCTAGAGTCGCTAAAACAGTATGTAAACGATTCCTTTGGTCTAGGGACGCCAGTGTATAGCGTTCAATATGGCCAACAGTTCTGGGGATGACAAGATGAACTACCGGCACAACATTGCGATCAGAAGATCTAGCCCAGTTTTTTCTACGGATCTGCGTCGCACCCTGGACACCGTCTAGACAGATGATAAGATCTGGCGGTCGTAAGACAGGTGATGCATCATTCGGGATAATAGTGACAAGTAAGTTGCCCACTACATCTGCTGAGTCTGCATGGTGGTTTCTCGTCGGCATGTTGTAGTTGATGTACTCGGCTTCGCAGAACGTCTTGAGAATCTTGTAGAGCGCCTCATCATCCTTCTCTGTGACCAACACCACGTGCTTTTGTGGCTCGTCATCCCGCAACTTGTGGAAAAGTGTGTGTAGAAACATGAACTTGATAGCGTTCTCCAAGGTCCATTCAAGGGCATGCTCGACCTGCGTCATCGAAGCTTCATCTTGAAAGCCCGTTCCAGCTTCGGCAAATTTGAGATCGATGTGCGTTTCAACTGCACGGAGGTAGGACAAAAAGTCTTCCACCTGCGAAACAGGACTAAACTCGCGGTGATTCTTAAGGAATTGATCTAGGATATCTTTCTTGTCTGCGATGAGCTGTGTATACATGTTTCGCTGTCGGCCCTGCATGTACAAAGGAACAATGTACTCTTGCTCTGCGAGCTCTACATCGTCATTCAAGAGACTTTCATTGTCTTCGTCGTCAGCATCGCTGACTTCCATTTCCTCGGACACTAAAGATATAGGTGCTGGTGGCACTGTAGGTCCGACTGGGACTGTGGCTTCGACCTGTGTCGGCTCTGGCTGAGCGGCTGATACTGTAATCGCAGTCTCCTCAGTTGGCGGTGCATATGCAACATTCCTCAGCGATGTGGGTACGCGGGCAATAGGTAAGTGGTCTGGCACCGCTGAAGGTGATCGTGTCCCCTCTGTAGCCTCGTTTGCATTGGTTTGCTTGCTTGCTAGCATCGGGGAATCAGCCGTGGTAGTAGCCACACTCTCTGGTGCTTTTGCAGAAGGCGTCATTGACGCTCTACTGAAGCGTTTCCTAGGTGTAAATGGATTTTCTGCTAATTGCTTGGCCAAGGCTTCTTCCAACTGCCGCTTGATAACATCTGCAGTGCTCTCGCCTGCCATGATTGACAGAGGCGATGTAGGGACGGGCGTAAAAGGCCGTGAAGGAGGTGGGCGCTGTGTCCTAAGGGAATAACTAGGTGGAAAGGGGATTGGAGAAGAACTGCAGTTCGGCGATCGGCAAGGTCGGCCAGGACTCTCTTGGGACGAGTCGTGCCGTGACTCTGAACTTGCTCTATGTGCAAAATACTCTTTCTCGATTGTCGGGCGTATGTCTTGTGTCGTGTTCTCTTGAGAGCTCAATTCTGCTTCTAGAGGCCCAAGAGGGATAACCTGTGCGTTCTGTTCGTGGAGCAGAGGTTGGGAGTGTTCGGGTACCGAAGATTCGGTTAAGCCTGGCTGGCTATCTCCACGGACGGCAGCTTGCTGGGATACTGGAGGCTGCAACGCGTCGTCTATCCGGCCACTGGCGATTTGCACAGTATCAACGATAGCGCTACTTTCTTCCGCTGATTGGGCGTTGCTATCACCGAGCACAGTAGCTGCTATATTCGCCGAGATGGGTATTTCTACGATATCGACAAATTCTGCCGAGGCGCTTGCTCCAGTTTGGGTAAAGGTCTGCTCCTGCAAAACGTATGTTTGTTGTTGTTGTTGTTTGTCGCACTGCCCTGACGATGGCTGCGATGCAACTGTTGGACGCTCAAGCTCGTTGTCTTGGCGCTGGCTATCGGCTACTCGCGCAACGTGCTGTTCGTCCCCGTGATGGCTATGTGCGACGTCGTCGAAATGCTGAACTGGCACCTGTACCACCTCCAAAGAGCTCTGCACAGGTTCGAGCGTGCCTGTCTCAAATCTCTGACGCTGTGTTTGCGAGTCTTCAACAGAGATATCTGGAATTGTCTCTGGAACTGATATTGCAGGCGAGGCGGCGCGCGAGGCGGCTTCTTGGAGAATGTCGAGCAGGCCCTGCGAGCGCCTGTTAGCAAACACATAGGTACCCACGTGTGGAATGGGGATAAGCGCACCGAGTCCTCCTCCTCCTTCTCTAGATAGGACCCGTTGGTATTCGTACTCTGCTGGATCGTGTGATCGGTGTGTTGCGTGATGGGCGCAAAGCTCGCTTCGCCAATGGAGCTCTGTGAGTCTGCGATAATGCCTGAGGAGTGCAGTCTTGGTCGTGGTCGTGGTCGCGATGGCGGTCGCGCTGCAAACAGCTGTGAGCTGTCGAGATCTGTATCCTGGCTTTTCTCCTGGGTTGACGCAAGCTGCGAGAAGAGCTCGTAGTCGTCTCTCTCGAGGCTGTCACCGCGTATGGCGATTGCTATGCGCGGCGAGGCACGGCTCGAACGAGCTGCTGTACCAGTGCTGCTTGCTCTGCTATGAGCAGGTGTTGGGCTTGAGGCAGCTGTTGTTGACGAAGAACGCGCGCACTCTGGACTGCTGTATATCACTCGCGAATTCCGAATGCGCCGTGATGCTTGCCCCGCTTCTCGCCCTCTGGTATTGCCTTCTACGACAGTGTGGCCGTCTGCATGCACTGCCTGTTTCTGCTTCCAGTCTGCAACCAGCAGCGCGTTCGCGTTGCCCTCTGGCTCCCAACTAGTTGGCCACGCTTTTCCGGTGGCTGGGTCACTGCCTTTCCATTTGATATGGTATTTTCGTATTCCGCGCACCACTTGCTCGGCGAGAATGCACTCTGCCTCCCAAAATGTTGGGCTTTCTGGCGGGTCGCTGGAATTGGCGTACTTTGGTCGTTTGCTCGGCGTCGTTCGAGAAGGGTTGCGCTTTCGCTTGGGTTGCGCCATTACGCGCAGTGTCTACTGATTGCGCCCAAGTCGAATGTTGTAGCCATCGTGAGTAAGAACAAGAACCAAAAGTGCTATCGCCTGGTGCTATTTTTTGGTATTGTACTTGACCAAGTGAGTGGTAAGTCGCACCCATGGGACTATCTGGGCTTAGCTTGACTAGGTCCCTGTCCGCGGTGAACGCGTCGAGACGCGTGGGGTACATGTCAAAGTGCCATCTTCACTAAAATCGTATACTACTCAGAACCTATAATCCTTTAAATCATTGTACATTAAGCAGTCTACAATCATGTCCTGACAGACTTTCATGGCGTTCGGGTCACACTAGTTCCCTCTGTCCCAGTATTACCTCGCATGTGTCGAGTACTACTTGTAGAGTCTTGGACCCCGAAACTGAAAGTCTCGCAAATTGAGACGCCTGTATATTTTGGCATCTCCTCACGCATCCCACTCTCAATACCTACCACCACGAGCATTGCCCCGCCATCCGCCCCGGTTGTTGTTGTATCCCCCACGTTGATAACCACGTCCACCTTGAAAGCCGCCGCGATTTTGACCGTATGCACCGTTGTTGCTATAGCCGCCGGTGTTTCCAAAACCACCCCGGTTACCATAGCCACTGTTGTTGACATAACCCCCGTTATTGCCCTGATCAAAGTTATTGCCGTATTGATTGCCATGCTGCGGGCCGTTCGGTGACACGTTCATGTTCGGAGGTGGAGGAGGCCATGTGCCGTTGTGACTCGGAGGAGGAGGAGGAGGTATGAAGCCACCAGGTCCTTGAGGCTGCACTGGGGGTGGCGGGGGGACACCAAACGGAGGCATAGGCATGCCAAACGGTCCCTGAAAGTGACCTGGCTGCGGAGGTGGTGGCTGAGGGTACTGCTGTCCGTGGCTTGGAGCTGCGATGGGGGGAGTCTGATACTGGTTGTTATCTGGCCCGCTCCACTGCGCCGTAGGTTGCGACGAGTCTGCGCCATATGAGCTCGGTGGCTGCCGCGACTGTGAAAGCCCTCTCTTCCTCTCATATCCCTGACCATGAGTGCGATCGTCAGACCCCCTCTGGATGGGCCTAGGCGAGACCACGCGGCGAGTCCGTGTTCGGTCGCGGGGGGACCCTGAACGTGCAGTACGGGGTGGACTGCCATACGAGCATGTTGAACTACGACGCGAATGGCGGCTGTGACTGCGACTGCGACTGTACCTTCGTGCATCTGAAGGGGTCCGTTTGCGCCAACGATCCTCTCGACTATCGCGACGTGCTACAGATACCATTGATGCAACATCTGTATCTCCCATACGCTCGTTGTCTTCACGTGCGATCTTGATACTAGCCGGGAAACCCTGAGCCTGCATGTCTTGACAGAACTTTGGAGACCATCCGTAGCCGTTCGCTACCGTGACCTTCTCGCCCGTGATCTTATCTTGTTTGACCAATTGACCCAGAGGGTCTAGGGACAGTTTGTGTTTGGTCGTCTCGCCTGTGGGGTTATCGCCCGTGGGTTTGTAATTGAGATCGATCTTTTCGAAGAAGTTGTCGAGCAGGTTGCGGACATGAGGACTAGCGGGCTTCTTGTCGAACTTCTGAATCTTGATCTGGGCCGGATCGATGGGACTCCTTGGGTTCCTGATCATGGGTTCAAGCATGTATGAGGCCGGGAGCTCGTACCATGGGGCACTCTTGTCGCCATGATATTCTGGCAGAAGATACTTGCGCTTTGGGGCTACCGTGCCACCTTGCGCCAGGAACAAAGTCTCCTCTGCTTTCTCCCGGCAGGCTCGGAGATGCTCGGTGCCAACAAGGTTGTTGATGGCCCAGTAGTTGATAATGGCTTTGAGCTTCGTTTCGAAGCGCGAGCCCTTCTCCTTGATGCATGCGGCAACATGCTCGATGAGCTCAACGATGAACTCACCAGACTCGTTGCCAAGAAGGCCCTTGATTGCGTTCCGACGATGGAACTTGTCAGTGTGGAGCGCGTCGCTGACAATCAGCAGAAGATCCATCCGCTTGCGGACTGCTTTCTTCGCAGTCCCTGCGGCGCCCTCGTCTACTACAATCGACTTGGCCACTGCGACCAGATAGTCGCCAAGAATGGCGATCCGAGCCTTGGAGGGAGCTACGTGCTTCACAATCCATTCTGTACATTTCTACGGTGGGAGCATTAGATTGTTCCCAGGGGACACGTGATCAATGGCGTCAAAATTAGATACCTGGACGTTTACACGCGTGTTCTGCTGAAGAACAGCACCTATGCAGCTGAAAAGTTGCGAGCTGACTTCGACTGAGACGGGTGGTAGACGGACTTCGGTATCCTCTTTCTTCATCGCCTGCTTGAACTTGATCTGCGATATAGTTAGTACGGTCAGTGCGCGCTTCTCGGCATCGCTGTTGGGCGCCATGCTGGGCAATGTGAGGTTCGGCAAAGCGGCGTCAGGCGTGTGTTCACGACGTGGAGAGAAAGTAAAACGCGTTGGACATGTTTCGTACCGTACATAGCTTTGATCAGCCACGCTAGTCTCGCTTAGCTAGCGCGCTTTCTGCCTGCTTCGACCCCGCCGTTCGGCCATGGCAACCGCAACCATGTCCGCCAACGACGCCATCCAGGACGAAGTCACGTCTCTCAACGCCATCTTTGACCAAGGTACACTGGCACCCATCGATGAAGATGCGAGAGTATACAGCCTGCGACTACCATCTCTGCCATCAATCACCCTTCGCATAGAATTTCCAGCAGACTACCCAGATGCCCCGCCATCAGTCCTGGGCACTCAGAGCGTCGGGCAAGATGTACCCAAGGGTATGGGCAACCGGGCAGTAGATGTAGTTAGAAACGTTTTGGCGAGAATCTATCAGCCTGGCGAAGCATGTGTCTATGATCTCCTCGAGGAAGCAAGAGAAGCGCTAGAGCAAGCAGAACAACAAGGGGATTTCCAACTACACGACCAGCGCGAAACGGAACACATCGAGGAGGCCGAGTCTTCATGTACAGCTCCTGATGTATCCATCGATCTTGGACCAGAACCGCCCTGGATCATTGCACCCGCCCTTACCGAGAAGAAGTCAGTCTTCTTGGCTCGTGTGGCGCCAGTATCGTCCCCCGCCCAAGCCAGGCAGTATGTTGCGCATCTCCTAGCAACAGACAAGAAGGCTGCTCGTGCCACTCACAACATGACCGCCTGGCGAATCAAAGGCCCTAACGACACGAGCTACCAAGATTGCGATGACGATGGCGAGACTGCGGCTGGGTCACGCATGCTACATTTGATGCAGTTGATGGATGTATGGAACGTTATGGTCATCGTCACAAGATGGTATGGCGGTATTCTGTTAGGGCCCGATCGTTTCCGTATTATCAATACGGCGGCAAGAGAAGCATTGATTTTGGGTGGGTTCACCAAGGAGGGTAAAGACGGTGATGGGAAAAAGAAAGGAAAGAGGTAAATTTTACAACACCGAAACTCGATATAGGAACAGTGCCAAGAGGCACCCCACGTAAAGTATTTGTGAGCTCTTTTTGGCTTGGTACTGAGTAGCTTTGGGGACAATTCGACTTCCAACTGCTTTCGCCCGTTAGCTGGCAACTCGTCCGCTAATTCACTCGCAGTGGGTTCTGCTCCAATCACTTACCGATCCGTTCGTTTCTGTGAATAAGTTATACTCTGGTCCGTTATCTCGTAGTTATTTACGTACTCTGAGTTTTATAAACTTTCTCAAGTTTTTGTAGAAGGCTCCTCCACGCTCTCTAGAACGCACTATCATTCACGAACATGCAGTGGCTTTTCAACAACTATCGTCGTTACCCGCGTGTAGAGACCGAAGGAGAAGAAGCTATCATCATCCAGCCCACCCCATCTATCGTAGATGGCAATCAAGTCATGGGAGTCACGGGCCGCATTATCCGACAGGGCGCAAGAATCACCCAAGTGCAGATGAAGCAAAGCAACTATGATACTGTTGACTATACCGAGTTTGCCAACGAAGCGTATAGTGACATATTCTGGGTTCTTTCCGAGTCCACTAAAGAACTGAATGTAGCCGGTCTACGAAGCTTCATTGACCACACTGGGGACAGCGCATATACTATCGTCGATGTGGTAATGGGATCCGTGAACGTCTACAGACAGTTGGTTGTCAACATTCTACGCTCAGACGGTTCAATCGTCCGCTCAATCCATCATACCTTCAAATACTCGGATGACACTATCGATGACATTCGCTCGCAAAACCACACTATCAGTACCTACGATCACGAACTCGGACCCAAGACTGTCCAAGAGCTTACTCAACTCCAACCTTCACTATGGCCTCGAAACTTAGGACCTATGGCGAACAGAGTCCTTTGTATTGAACGCTTCTTGCGCCTACATACCGAGCCTCTCACCGCCGCTAATATCACACAAATTACCAATTCAAAGTGTCCCATCTGCTTGGGGGATGTAGAGACGCATGAGTGTGTCAGGATCAAGGATGTGCCCAATTGCGAACACATGTATGGGAATTTGTGTTTAAAGAAGATGCTAGGCGCCGAGGCATACGATAGAAAGATTTGTCCTTTATGTAAGACAGAGTTTCTTGATAAAATTGGCTTGTCAGAGACTGGTTTTTTGGAGGAGGAGGAGGCATATAGGGCGATTGGGGCAAGGGGTATGAAGCGGTTCATGAGGGTATTTCGCAGTAATTTGAGAGGATGTTTGTTTCATGCGTTTAAGACGCGGTGTTGAAAGAGTATGTAGAAATTGCGATGATGTTAAGATTTGAATTTTGGGAGAAAACGCCGGAGCCCATATCTACTAATCATTCATCTCTGTACCCCCGCCCAAGCCGATATTTTGCTGTTATTACACAGAGCTTTTTGCTGCTACTGCTATCATGATGTTTACTTTATTGCTTCGTCCGTTCCCAAGAGCTTTGACGATGTGTGACGTCAATGTGAGCAAAAGCGTCCATCACATAGTGTCGCAACGCGAACGTCAACGCCTGACAGTAAAATAATAGTGCGCTGTCTCCTGAAAGTCTTCCTCATTTTCGTATCAAACCAAGCCCAGTCCACACCCATCCATATCGACCAAATACCACAGCAAGACCCGCCCAACATGCCCCAACACCACACTCCCCACGGAACATTCTCCTATCCTGACACCAAATCCAGCTTTCCTGAGCTCCCTCGCGTAGGTTTCGGTCGCGCAGTCGCCATTGGTATCGGAGCCGGCTTCATGGGTGCCCTTGTGTACGTTCCTTCCACCCATCCCACCCTACCCTACCTCCGACTAATTTCTACCGCCTCCAGCATGACCGGCAGCAACAAACTCGAACAACTCTTCACTCACCGCCCCTCTTCTTACGTCCCCGGCCGCACAATGGGCAACCACTTCTCCGTATCTCCTGACTTCTACGCCAAGCACTCCGACCTTCTGAACCACCTGCACCACTTTGGTATGGGCATGCTGGCAGGACCTGTACGCTCCATCATGTCGTTTTATGGCATCATTGGGCCGGTAGCCGTGTTTATGCATACCGGAATCAGACTGCTGATGGATCAGGTGGTGGAGAATAGCGCGGGTGTGAGTGCGCTGCCGTGGACTTGGCCGATTAATGAACAGGTGATTGATTTGCTGCACAAAGGTGTTTACGCAGCAGTTACGGGGTATCTTTGTGATAGGATGGTTAGGGGAGTGGAGTGGTTTAACAGATAGATGTAGGGGGGGAGTATGATATCAAGTGCTGTAAGATTTCATGGAGAAGTGACAGAGCAATTCAGGTTATTGGGAGTTACTCAAAGACCATGTTTGGGCACATTGTGCTGTCCTTGAGCTGAAAGCTTTTTCATTGGCGACGAGATTTCGTATTCAATGCCTAATAATATCTCTTCGTCTCAACACAATTCGTATCAGAAATGGATTGAGTAGATCGTTCACATCAGCTACTTGTCGCAGACGTTCACATGGAGATTCTCGCAGACATTCACGACATATCACTCTGCTGGCGCCTAATGTACTGTGAATTTCCATTTTAGGTTAGAGTCTCATGTGCACAACACGTTTATCGATTCAATTTCTATTGCCACGCATAATGCTCGTTGTTAACCCACAAGGGCACATCTTTCGAGATGCTGCCATCAGTATCATACCACATCAGACTAGCGATGCTATTCTCTTCACGCTCCACAAGATTATGCTCTATTCCACTTCGGACCAGCAACTCGGAAACCAAGGGCGAAGGGTCCCATAGTTTGATGACATCGAGCTTCCATGCACCCGCTTCGGCCCGTGCAGCTTGCAGTATAGCTTTCAGGCATCGGATTTGTTCCGCGTACATCTCCTCAGCAGCTCGCTTCGCAGCATCTGAAGGTAGCCTTGACGCAGTCTCGTCGATTTCCAGGACCAATCGCAGTATGTACAATACGTTGTTTTTGGGCTCAACGTCGTGACGGCCATAATACCGGTGCGCCCAAAGTGCCCATATTTGATTACCTGGAGGACCAGTTATAGCGCCTCTTGCCGCTGGTACTTTCCCGAATAGATGCTTGCAGGCAAACTTCTCCTTTGCGATATGCCAATCCATATGGTTCAAGTCTGGGATGATTGTGAAGCGAGTCTTGGTCTCCTCTGTGGGCACAGCCATGCGCGATCGAATGATGACTTCGTCTCGCTTGCACAAGGCTTTGAGGTCTTGCTCAGTAATTTCCCTGGCTATTGATGGCCATGAGACAGCTTCTGGTTGGATCTCAACATGCGAGTTGGTCGCGTTCGGCCGCCATCCAAGTTTGGTGTAATACTCTTTTCCAATGTCGGAATACAATGTAGTGCCCACGCATGGTAGAGCTTCTGTTTGCCATGCATACAGCTTCTTAGCTAGTTCGCTCATCATGCGCGCTGCATAACCCCGGCGACGATATGGAGTGGCGCAAAACACGCTAGCGATCCCGTGAACGACTTTGTCGCTGATTGTACCGTTACAGTCACTGGTGAGAGAGCGCTTGTAGTAGCTTTCAGATGAGCATAGTATGTGACGCTCTCCGGGAGCTTGACTCTTGTGGACAAGTATCCAGTTTGTCATTCCTCCGTTTCGGGCCAGAGGGACTGAAGTAAGATACGACGACTCCTCCAAGTACAGTGAAGGCGTAAGCGAATCGATCCATGCGGCAGAAGTATTCTTCCAGATTGTGATACACTCCTCCGAGGTCGGATGTCGGAGGACGAGGTCGGGGCTGCTCGAGGGCGGTAGATCGTCGCCCAAGGCATCCGCCATGGCGGTGTGCTTCTTGTTGTTCACACTGAATCTGGTGGTGAAGGTCCCAAGTATACCCGACTGCTGATAGGATGCCAGAAGTATGTATAGTCAAGCAGTCGTCAATAATTCCTATAATCCAGATTGCCCTATGTGCTATCGGTGGGGCTCTCACGAAACACCTTCAGGCACGGAATTTGCGTAGGTAGCACCTTGTTTAAAACAGAGATACGAAGTCCAATGGACAATTATGCTTGATACATATGGGTTGACATCCACATGGAGCGGTTACATAGGTTGTTGTGTCACAGTGATAGGTGCAAGCATCGCTCCGGAAAAGGCGGGGTTCCGAAAGGCAATGATTCTAAGCAACAACGCTAGGTAAGATTTTAACGCGGTGCGTATCTCATGTCGCTGAGATGATTAGATACACCTCGTCCGTATGCACACTACAACAAGGTAAAGATCAATCACAGATGTGAACTATACTATTCTACAAAAAGAATATAGCACTACAATAGTAGATTCCAAGTACGCAGGTATGCCTCTATTGAACGGAATTGAGACCAGAATAATATAGCAAGACAGTCTTGTGAATTGTCAGTTTGGAACAAATGCCAGAAGACTTGCGTTGCCGTACTATCTCTGTGTGCTTCTCACATGTGATCGACTAGCAACTTGATTCTAGCAAGATAGATCTCCTTGGAATTGCCGAAAAAGTAAGCTTCAGAGCTAAATGTACTAATGAGAAAAGGGCTAACATAGGGATCAAAGGTATAATGGGTGGCGTTTATGAGTATCAAGCGAGGGATGACCTGGCGGGAGGGCCATGGTGGACCCTGCCGGTTATAATGCTAAGACGCGTGCCATATAAGCAACATCCCTAGAGCCAAAAGTAGCTGATGACATCATGCCCTTTGTCCATTACTTGATGAAAATTATTTGAGAGACATAATGGTCAAGTCAATTCGCCTTGCAAAAGAGTCCTAGGGCTCAAAGAATGCCCTATGAGCTTGGCCTGGCTGCAATCTCCATCCTTTTTGTACCACTATATATGTACATCGCTAGAAACCGAGATCACGTACCGTTTCTGCACAAACATAAATCGTAGCTTGGCATGGCCTACAACGTTCAATACGCCAGTCTTTAGCACTGTTCCAACCTCAGCGAATGATGACTTTCTTTTTGTCAAATATAATGGCGATGCTGGCGTGCACAATGGTATCTTGATCGCTTTCCATCATTCGTTTAGTCGCCAGTTTTCATGTAGTGTCAAATCTGATTTATGATAACTCATCATTCTTCGTTCCCCGACACGCTCACGGCATATCTGGGTTCGGTGCTCCTTTAGCCAACTTGAAATGACCAGGCAGCAAAGTCTGAAATACCTGCGCAGGATCATACTTTTTGCTTATAGCGACGAGTTTCTGCTGGTTCGCGGTGCCATAACTCGCAATCGGATCCATAAACTGCGAAGCATAGTTCATATAGATGTACTCGTGATCCACATCGCGCCTCAGTGCCTCAGCCTTGACTTTCTTGAGGATTGTGGAAAAGAACTTGAGGAACGCGGCTTCATCCGCTGCCTTGGAAAATGACGCACTCATGTTCATGATGAAGAGGGGACCGTTGCCGGGGGTGATTCCAAGGGCGTTTCCGCCGTTCTTTTGCATGCCGCTTAGTTGGCCTTCTGTGATGGCTTGGATGGAAATTGTGGGAAATGCGCCTTCGAGGCTTTGTACGTCGGGGAGAAGGGCGTAGAAGGTATCAACGAGGAAGGTGAATAGCTCGCGGTCAACGTGGAAAGTAGCGTCCCACTGTGTTTGGAGCTGGCCAAGCGTGTCGTTTGGTGAGCCTCCGTTCATCTTTATCGTGAGTTCGCTGAGGTGGCTGATTGAAGTGTCATCAACCGCGGGCGTGATCGCGTTGATATCCGCAAAGACGGACGCATTGGCAACAGGCTGAGCGTAGTGAGTCTGGACGATAGCGATATTGCCTAGGCTGGGTAGACTGCCAAAAGAGACAATCTCAGCAGCATCTGTATCCTTCGCGGAGCCGACCGTGGAAAAGTTATATATAGCATCGAGGACAGCAGCGAAGTTGTTCTCCGTAAAAATGCGCTGACCACCCCACATCTTCCCAAGTGGGAAAGCATCCATCTTAAAATTGGTGACAATGCCAAAATTGTTGCCGCCACCACGGAGAGCCCAGTACAAGTCGGGGTAATTCTTAGGGGTAGCGGTTACAACGAGGCCACATGCGGTAACGACTTCATAGGCAGCGATGTTGTCGCATGCCCAGCCTCGCTTGTTGGAGAAAAACGAGATGCCACCACCAAGCACAAGACCTGGAACTCCGACTGGGGCCATCTTTTTCGTGATCAGTAGAATCCTGGTAGATTTGTAGGCATTTGGCTTACTCTGCCTCCAACAACATTGACACCAGACTTCTCCACTGTCTTGTAAACATCGACCCATCGATTGCCGGGACCAACATTTGCATATTTCTTATCATTGGACACCACGACTTGGTTCATACGCTCCATAGAGACGGTAATTCCACCCGCAATGCTTGAAGCCCCTGCAAAAGCGGCATGGCCACCACCCTTGATAGCGAATGGACACTGGGCCAAACGAGATATCAATACCAAGGAAGACACCTCAACTGTGTTGGTAGGCTTGAAGACGCATTGTGGATCCAAACTACCCTGCTGAACGCTCCAATAGCTACCGGTGAAATCGTCATAGGCGCTCGATCCTCCAAGCAGGACCTTACTGCTACCATAAATGAGCTGTAGGGAAGAACACTAAAAGCACGTCAGCCTGCTTGAGGAGAAATTAGGTCGTCAGTTGAGCACTTGCAGCAATGGAGCAACCGTTGAGAGCTGGTCGCTCTGCTAAGCCAGCGAGCTCTGGTATAGCGGAGACATTGACACCATTGGAAATCAGCGCCTCCGTAACGTTGAAATCTGCCGGCTCGAAAGTGCCATTGTGTGCCAAGACAACAGCTATGAGGGCACCAAGCGAAATGAAAATCTTCATCTGGAACAACTGTGCAGGGGACACAGGGAAATTTGAGAATCCCGGATATCATGATTATGTCGTGCCATTCCATTTATATTTACTTTTTTCCCATCCTGGAAAGCGGAGCAATCTGCCGGAGGCCACTGGTAGGTAGGTACGCACGGGGCTCATCGCTCGGGCTTTCAAGGCCAAAATGCTGCATAAGCGGGTGATTAAAGCCAGGATGGCTGCACGCGACGGTTGTACCGCGGTCGCAAGTCCATGCGTTGGTGACTTTCCACCGCTGCTTAGTATTTGTTCGAGAAAAGGATCCTATGATGTGTGGTGTACGTTATTTATAATACAGTACAACGGCATGTGCCAACCAATTCTACCCAAATAGCCCAATAGAGTTCAGCCAGAGTTCTGGGATGCCATAATAGAAATGCTGGACCTGATCGTTCACAGGCTACTGTTGGTCATATTAGTAGACTAGTGACGAACGGAATTGTGATGAGACGGAAGTGCATGTGGATCCCAGGAGCCAAGAGCCGCTAGAGACGCCGCATCCGGATGGTTCAAAGTATATTATTACTGGGATGACCATATCCACGCAGGTCACAGGGCGTGAGACTTGTATAGCTCCATTTATTGCGTAGATACAGATGTGTGTTCCGGTGTTTGCCCAGGTATCATCCATGAGCATTTGGGAAGCATGATTCGCAGCAGCTCCCAACCGAGACTCCTTCTCAAAATCCGTCGCAGTGAATTTGTTGTCGAAATTGATTATTGTGAATCCTGGGCACAGCAGTCAAGAAGAAGTTTGCGAAGAATGCTGGATGTATACTTGTCAAGACTGTTGTACAACCTGTGTAAAACTCCTGACCGGTGAAACCTAGAAATTTGTATGGTTACATGACTATGTACATTTAGGCAGCCAAACGGGACTCTCCACCATCCTCCGTGACCCTATCGCGGACATCGATCTTCAGAAATTGTCCCGTCGCCTTCACCAGGCTGCCGTCCTTGTTCTGGCTCATTACAGCGGTCGGTGCATATACCAACGCCTCGCCGGTGCTCAGATTTTCAATCTGGCGTAGCATGTTCTTTTCGTCGTCCATGGCAATGATGTGCCTCTTAAGTGCAGAGTACCAGGTAGGGCTACTAAAGCGATGGATTATAGTGATTGAACAGAGTGCAATTAGCTCATTCGCCACCGTGGGCTCCTGTGTTGATATGATGACGCGAAGACCTTCGTGTCGCATCTCGCGGATAGCTCGTGCGAGGCCATCAGTAAAATAGTTGGCGCCGGGAGTATCGCCCATGTACTTGTGTGCTTCGTCCAGCACAACCATCTTCCCGGTGGCGGATGACTTGAGAAAATTTTCCATGCCGAGCTTGAAGAGGACACAAGCAGTGGCTGACGAAAGCTGATTGTCGGACAGATCCATGATGGTGATCTCACCGGCCGCGTACTCGGGCTGTGGAAATCTACCCGTGAGGTCTAGGAAAGATTCGAGTACTTTCAGACGATTGTCGAGCGTCTTCCTCTGTTTGGGATCGAGGCGCTCCTTCTTCAGCTTCTGTCTGAATTCTTGGTAGTTGAGTGGAGCATCATCACTGAGCGAGTTACTTGCCATGTTGCGGAGGACTGCCTCAACAATCGACATGTACCTATGTTGAGCAAAGGCTGTTAGCGCTTCTCCGGTAATACATTTCGAGGAACCTTACATCGGTTTTACCGCCTTCTCGTCAAACGCCATGAGCTTCGTCATAGCATGGATAGTGAGGGTGTTGGCATTAAGATAAAAGGGTATTGCCTTCACATTAGGCAATTCTTCATAGCGCTTTCCTATTGCCTTATTGGAAGGCGATACTAACACTGTAACCCTCTTAGCATGATGATTGTCGAAGCCAGGTTTTGATGCTCCCAAATATGCAACTTCACTGATGTTGCCACCATCGCTACTACCATAACTGAAGACGAGGCTAGAGACCGAACCGTGAAGGCGACCAATGTTTTCAGAGCAAATCATTGAGTTTTCGAGCAAGCAGGCTGTCGTATGGCTCTTTCCGCTACCCTGAACGCCGCAGATGAATGCTGAAAAGGGTGTGCTAGGATTGGAAAAGACCTGTGAACTCGGCAAGGATACATCGTATCCTGCGAGACTCCCTAGAAGACCGTATTGTGGTACCAGGTCTGTGGAGTACTTTTCGACGATCTCTCCGGAAAGCAAAGGCCCTTGCCGAATGTCACGCTCGATGATGTTGGCCTTTCCGCCGTTCCGACCCTTCTTCAACAGCAAGCTGAAACGGCTGAAGTCAGGGGTGTCACTGAAATTCGCCGATTGAACAGATGCATTGAAATGGCCTTGGGTAGCAGGCTGACTATGACCGTTGGCGAAGGTGAGATTAGTAGGTGCAGAAGCGGATGTGTCAGCAACAGTACTGTTACGTTGGCCATGACCGCCGGTGCGGTGGGAAGTGTTGGGTATAGAAGCAGAGGCGCTAATAATAGAAGGCTGACTATAACCATTGGTACGGTTGAAAGTTCCAGACGGAGGAGCAGATGCGCTGGCGATAGTAGGCTGGCCATGACCGTTAGTAATGGAGGTATGAGGCCCAGAAATGGATGTGCTGGCAGTGGTAGGCTAGAGTCGGTTTCGTTAGCTTTCAATCAACGCCTGCCAAAGTTCCATCTCACCTCTTTACCAGATGGAGCCTTGGATGACTTGGCAGCAATGGGTGCCGAATCTTTCTTCATAGGTGGAGCGGAGGCCTGCTATAGTACTTGTCAGATCCAACTCGACAGATGCAACTTTGTAATGCTGTACCTGTGTTGTATCTCCAGAAGTTTTCGGCTTTTTCGACGATGAAAGGGTGTGACTCGCTGACTGGGCGGATCCGCTCCTGCCAATGGGATCAGGTTGAGTATTGGCAGTGCTTTCACCAGACGTCTGTTTAGTACTTTGTTCTCCCCCGTTGAGCTGCATCTTGTCGCTCGCGGTACTGTCCTCCAGTTTCGCATATTTTCTTTCGCCCCTGTCGGGTAATGCCGGCTGAGCCCCCCCGGAGACGAACAGTGGTATATTGCTGCTTTTGCCATTTACTGGAGACACTGACTGGCCAAAGTTGAAAATGGTCTCTCTGCGTATCTGCTGTTCAGCGCTAAAAGAAGCCAATGCAGCTTGGAACCGCGCACTTTGGGATCCGGCGCTGCTTTCAATCATAGCTGGCTGTTCAGCGAGAGGAAGAGGCGATGCAGCAGACTGGAGGGTGGTTATGTGCACTACATGAGGGGTAGAGGACGGCAATGCTGCTGGCGCTGTTGATTCTGCTATTGACCATCCATCTTTTGATGACAACGAATCTGATCGTTGCAAGCTTGGATGTGGTGGGTCCGAAGGTTGCGCAGGCGACGTTGATTTTTCAGATAGCAAAGGTGGGGATGACAAAAACACCTCCCCGACAGGTTCCGAGGCCAAAATGCCTGGGTCGCAAGACTGCGACATCGTCGGAACCTGCATCGCCGAAGATTCCGATAGTGCGGGTTCGGGGGCGGAAGAAGACCAGCCCATATCATTCGGCGATGGCGCCGGTACTGTCGAGATGGGCGATGAGACGGTGTTTGGGTTCGGGTGTTGTGGCGTGGAGGTCTGTGTTGATCCGTGCATGGCCCGTTTGTCCCCGCGAGCCTTGGCCCTTTTCTTTTGTGTTTCAGGCGGATGGGGTAAGCTCTCTGCATGGCCAGACTTTCGAAGCCTGAGATTGGTTAGCATGTATTGATTGCATTTGTGTGCTTGCCTACCGAGTCAACTCTGACACTACTTGAGCATGTTCATTAGCCGGCTTCATAGCCAGAAGCTTAGCTGTGAATGATTTCCAGCCCATAAAGCTGCCGCCGGTATTACAGAATCCCTTCTTGTAGTACACGTCGTGGATCCAGCGACTCATTTCTCCTTGTGGAGAAGAACTTGTTTGTAACGGACCATCTGGCGCGATATCTTGTAGAGACGTGGGCAAGCCCGCTGGTTGCTCAGGACTTCCAGAGAGCAGTAGTGCGTCGCTACTACGGTTGACTACGTTTTCGTCGCTTTGATCCATACTACAGAAATGGTCAACATACCTCGACGATGCAGAGAACGGGCTCAAACTTACTCGGCTTGCATAGGTTCATTGGCCATGTTTGTCCCACGGTTGTCGTTAGGGGTTGGTGCCTGGGCTGAAGATTCTGAGGGTTGCGTACTTGGGCTTTGCGACGAGACTGAATGCCCCATCTCGTTAATGTCTACCACAGGCAGCGATTTTGCAGTTTGCGGCTTAGGTATTTTGACTGCGAATAACTCAACTTGAGCACGAGTACGGTGCTCCTTCCTCCTCCTCCTCTCGACCCAAGGAAGAAGCAGAGCGTTCTCGTCCCCGCAAGCACCTTGAACACGAAGCCTACAGTGTGTTAGTAAACCCATATGTTGTTGTGTTCGCGTGTTCCCATACCACCGCAATGCATTCAAGATTGCTTTTCTGCGAGTAGTAGGCATTCGTACATAGAGCCGATCTCGAAATGCGTCCCATCCAACGAAGCTCTCACTGACCCCACGGAACGCGAAATTGTGATAACGCTTGCGAATTGCTTGGTGCCTCCCCTGGTTCCCCTGAGGATAGTTCTTCTCATACCGAGGCCAATTTGGTCGGCTCAAATCAGCCCCAAAATATTTGGCATCTACTTCTGCTGCCTCCATATTTTCGATTTCGAAACTGCTATCATTCAGCGCGTGGATTTTGTGGAAGAATTGGTGTAGGCTACTTTCTGACGTATTTTTCGGCCTTTGCCCGTGATTGTACAGTCCTATCCTCAGTGCTGTTTGGATCAGATACAAAGACGTAGTCTCTACAGAGTACTTGGATCACGTCACTGCGGTCAATGAATTCACCTCGACCATTGACACCACACTCGTACATATCTACCTAAGATTTCATCAGTACATAAATAAAGGATAGGGCTGGTGAGACCAACGAGGGCCATTGCTTCGCCAAGACTATGTGCTGTTAGGAACTTCAGACAACAAGGCAGCGGGTGCCGGCATACTCGCAAAGGAATTCGTAGAGACAAGGTTCATATTCCGGATAATGCTTGGTCAGAACGGCTTTTAAGACGTTAAAGTCGTGCTTTGTCCAATAATCCATGCTAATGCCCGCGCGAATTACCAGTCGCTGCGTATTGTACCTTCCCACCCATTCTTCTATTGGCAGCTTTTTTTCCACGGCGTTCGACTGGGCAGAGCCCGCAGTCCCGCACATGACGACAAAAGAGCGTAGGTATCGAGTGACTTCAAGTAGGGAGTTCTGGCTGGCGGTTAACACTCGATTCAGGAGGTTGAGATGAGTGAGCGGCGAAACTTTAGTTCCGGCCCGATTGTTCCCGGTACCTATGCATATGTACAGGTGGCCCTTGCGTCGACTCCATTTTGATCGCTGCTAAATTACCGTGTTTTGGTGTTTGCCATACTCAATGCCTACGCCGATTTCACGCTCGACTCGTGAATACACACCGACTCATGGCGCCACGCGAGACGCCCCTGCTGCTCGAGGTGATGACAACGCTACCAAGGTACCTATGGAGGAGGGTGTAAGTTGACGACTTTGAAATTGTTTGCTGTCGTCTATTACTGTCGTTTAGCGCGGTAATGGTAGGTGGTTGCCGTCCTTACCATAGTGTGGTTAGCTGTACCACGGTACGGATTTCCACGCGCGCATGGGGCGCTACCTATTTAGCAAGCAACACCGCCTAGGCCGATAACTCTACCATTTGTTAGAGTAATGTGTCGAATCGTCATCCTACCACAAAATGAGCCCTGCTCAACGCGATTTCGAGCATCTCAGCTCGCGTGATTTTTTTGATTTTTTAGGAAGGGGGTTTACGATGTGGCAGTACCCACGTGATTCGATGTTTCTCATCTTAAAAGTCGGTGCTTAATGCAAGTCAATACATGTATTATCTCTGGACATGGTATGTCATGAGGTATATAGCCAGGCGATGCATATCACGTGAAATTGAATTGTGGAAGAACAAACGGTTCTAGGAGACTACAAAGGTTCAAATGCAGAGCTTGTCACTTCGCTGCTGTTCTCGAGTACGTAATTTCGCACACCATGGATACGATAATACGCTCTGCCGCTACAGTTTCAACGTTACTCCCATACCTGGGTGAGCATGATTTTTCAATGAGGAACGCTTTGGTATGCATCACCGTGGTACGTCAGTGAGAGCCATTTGGTCTTTGAAGTAAGACCCCACACTAACCAACTATTCGCAGTTTAGTGCAAAACTTATCAGAAGCAATTCTATATAAATATTTCCCTTCTCATACCTCCTAGCTACTCATCCAACTCCATTTCTGCACATGACCCACTCGAAACGTCTACCATAATGAGCGACACCAGCGAAACGACCCTTTGTTCGGAATCTACCACACGGCGTGCTGTCTCTGATATTGCAGAGCATCTTGAATTTTTTTTAAAAACCGCAGACGAAGAGTCGCGATTCAGCAGCAATGTCATCAAGCGACCAGCCAAGGTTCGCCACGCACTAGAGTTTCTTCTTGGAGACATACCTTTGAACCGTCTCGCCTACCAGCCGCTGCCTCGATCGTTTGTAACTGACCCCTCTCTACCTAGGAATTGGAGCCTTGTGTCCCTCATGGATGTTACAAAATGCCTTCCCTCTGCGTTTTCGCACCCTGGCAGGCTCTTAGATGCGTCAATGCATATTATCCGGTCGGATATACAGTTCATGACGCTGGTAGATGCCGCAGCCTACTTGCCAGTCGAGACACAGTCCTCTCTTGTAAGAGCAGCAGTCTATATTCTTCGCACGCTCCAATGTGAGTATGACGAGGCTAAAGACTCTCTATGGCGTCACAATATCGGCACTCTGGACGACACACCGCATAGGGAAGAGACCATCCGCGACCTCATACATAACTGTCGGGCTCATTTGCTCACCCTGAAACTGCAGTTTTACAACGCACGTCTTCGGGGAGAGTCATATGACAAAGTCATGAGCGCCATGAAACAGGCTTCCATAGATCTTGGTTCACCTGCACGAGATTATGGATACGATGTCTTAACCGAGGCACTGGCGACAATGCATGCGATTAGAGAAGAGACGTGGATATCCTTCCATGAGGAAGTCACCCTGGAATGGGCCGGGACTCCCATCCCTGTCGAAGACGTCTCGACGCCTCTCGAGGATGATGCCGACGAAGACTGCGTCATCTGCCAAGACAAGGTCACTTCTTCAGGTGTGCGCACGTCATGCCAACATACCTACTGCCACTCCTGCCTCGAAACTTGGATCCACACCGCAAAAAAGACTAGTCACACCTGCTGTATTTGTCGCGCAGAGCTTTTTCCGAAGCCAGAATACCGTGTTGTTGAAGACGGTCGGGACTATGACACAGAGATGGACTGGATTGGGGATACAGTATATAAGCTGACAGCAATGTATGAACTCACGCGTCGTTTTTGGGAGGAAGTCGATCTCGATAAGAAGATCTCGAGATGCTTTCGAGCAGCTGGTGAAGAGCGTCGGGGTAACCAAGGCTAGGATACCATCATCTTCCCGGTTCATTTTACGCCAGGAGGGTTGCGTTTTCGCTTAGAAGAAATGATTGCCGGGCCTAATGTTAAATACCATATAGTAATGCAGGGAAGAGGCCAGATAGTAATTTCCAGTCGGACAGGCTTTGTTACCCGTTTGGACTTTTTTTTTCTTGGATCTATGATACCCCCTATAGTTAGCATCACGAAACAATTTTCAGTCATGTTCACGCTTTCAATACATCAAGAGAGGATTCGAAACAAATCAAAATAGTGATACAGCATCTTCATTGTCGCCTGATGTAGCCTCTGCTACTACTCGGGCATGGTGTACCCAATCCTCCACCACTAACTACACCTATTCTAATCCGGACTGATCTCATAATATGAACAATGTATACATATGTAATTTTAGTGTTTTCCATCCCCAAGTTCGTGTCCACCAAGTCCATGTTGCTAAAAGGAAACTCGAGCGTATGCGGAAACTCGCTTACGCGCCGGGGGTGCGGCGGCAAAGAGGACGGCCACGCTCCAGTGTGTTGGGGTCGCAGGTCAATCGGCTGTCCTCGATGCAGGTCAAAGTTGAGCCACCTAAGTCTGTGTTAGCTTTGAATGGTGCAGTATCAGACTACATGTAAACTTACAGTTGTTGATGCTGTCGGGAACGCATCGGCCACTCTGGCCGTTGACATTGCAGACATCCTGCTTCAAGCTGGTGTTTGCGACGCAGCAAGCGCCAGTGGGAACAGGGCGGTTGGCGTTGGCGCCTTGGGGGATAGCAGCCGCAAGAGCGGAGAGGGCGAGGACGATGGCGGTGGTGGTGAACTGCATGTTGAGTGATTTAGGTTTAAGGTCTCGAAATGAGGGTGATGAGGCTGTAAATGATTATGATTTTAATGAGTGACCGGCCAGCGGAAGAAAGAATGGAATAGGTAAATGGAAGGTGGTGTAGAAGGCTGGAGTTGAAGATGCTGATGAGGCTTCTTTCCAGGCGGCCCAAGGCACCTCTTATACATCTAGGGAAGGCTGAGGCACTGCAAAGTCACGATGCATGACCTATTCAGCACCACCACCCCTTCGCATAGAACAACCACCGGTAGATCATGGCGAGACAAACACAAAACAACACACTCGGTTATTTCGGCCTTGAAAACGCGGTTGAACGACTGAATCGAGCCTGGGGAACGGTCGCATGAGGCACCACATGTCCTTGGCCATGAGGCAACCCGGCAGGAGGCAGATCGCGACACGCAGATCACACAGGAACGCCAGCAGGTTGTAGTCTGTGCTGCTACGCGACGTTGGAAATGATAGCGCGAAGGAAGAAGAGATGAAACCGTCATGCTGTCTTGCCGTTTGGGTGGCTGGTGTGAAACGCTAGCTCCCGCGATGCCAGGGCTCGTGCGCCACGACCGGCGCTACGGTGAGCGGTACGATGCTCCCAGTCCTTCCACAGGGAACGCCTCTAGTTCACCGGTTTCACTATATGCCTCTTCGCTATACATGCTCATTGCTGGGGTGTTCTGAGAGCGAGCCGTCAGTCCGGTGATTGCGACATTGAGTTGTTTGGACGGTAATGAGATCGACTCCCTTGTTGCAACGCTTGGAATAGGTATCGAACAATTGCCTCAAGGCAGAATCAAACGGAGTATCGCCATAGCGAAACGACTTCATGCACATCTATCTTTGCCATGAGGTCTTGCTTGGGCCATTTCCCCCCTCTTTTTATGACATCCTAGCAGTCAGTGGCGATGCTGAAACGCGGCTGTAGCCGCTCAAAGTAGGTAGTAAGCCTCTTCCGTTCTGTCTTTTACTGAGAAGCTTCTAACAATCTGATACAGATCTAATTTCTTATCTCACAGAAGCGGCATTTTGTCAGCATGTCCAGTCCGTCCTGCGGAGCATGTCCCACGCGCCACTTGGCAGGTTTGACATGTCCGCTGAACCGCGACCTATAGTATGAGAGCGGCCACCCGTGCTCGCTGCCCTACCACCAGGCTCAGTATCGAGTCTCGGGAATAGCGCACTCATTCTGTGGGCAGTTTGAACAACTACTGCATCCTTCAGACGGATTGACGCAATGAAGCGTTGAGTCGTTCAACGACATTACATCCGTGGCGGAGAATCGCTATACATGAATCCTGATCTCCAATGACTGGCAGCCAAAGACGAAACAGAGTCCACTGAAAGATATGGTGTGAAGTACAAGTGAGGGCCAAAGGCCAATCAGAGAGGATTAGTCAGGTAGTGTCTAAACCCGTGTTGGTAAGTTCACCCAAGCGGGCTTCGGCGAAACGTACCTCCACATACTTCTCTCTATCTTTCTTCTCCTGTACAATTTCATTGGGCTAATGCAAACTCGTCGGTAGCAATCTTTCTGCCCATCAAAAATACAACACGTAGCATAGTTAGGCCAAAGTCATAATTATAGCGTCCAATGTACAAGACAAGAGTTTTGTACGTATGTATGTATTTTTGTCCATAAGTACAATGATGCTCTCCAGGTTGGTAATTAGCAGTTGATAGAGCTGTGAGCTTCCTCAACTAACACCGTCCCCCACCTGCAAGACTCCAACCACTTGGCAGCCGTTGACCTGTAGCCATGCCCAGACCACATGCACTTGTCGCACTAATGGCATAGGTTACGCCATTTGCTTTCACATTGGCCTCTCCTCCAGCGGGGATACATCCACTCCCAACAACAGCAGAGTTGAAATTCAAGATGTTGGCAACGCAGTTGGCCGAAACAAGGGCGGTAGGAAGGATGGCAACAGCGAGTAGTGCAATGGTCTTGAATATAGGCGCCATATTCTGAGAAGGGATTAACGTAATGATCTTACACCCTTTCTTGACTGCTACACTGACTGTAGTTGTGCTTGGGTTAAGCAAGGTAAACCTAGCAATAGGAGAGTTAGTGAGCAAGACCAAAAAACTGGGCGAAGAGTAGTTTACCAGGAATATAGGGTTTTTGAGTTCAGGGAGATGTTTCGTTGAGTGTTAAGGAGGAGAGAATCGGTGGAAGAAGACGCGAGTTTATATAGATAGAGACTGTCAAGGTAACTATGCCGATTCCTTTGATAACTGAACGATCACACGGACATATTGGACTCTGATAAGCAGTCAGCACCTACGATTTAGCTGAGAGCAGCCAAGGCCCCGTACGCCGTGATCTACACCAGTCTCAAGTCCCATAGTCGGGGAATCTGATCGAACTGGTTGTTCTAGGCTCATCCTCTCGTATTCGATGCCTATCGTTAGTGTGCTTGTGTTCTTGCTAACTCACAAGCATACTAATTTCCGCATATTTAGCACCAATGAATAGTCAGTCCATCTACTGATAAGTAACTTGCCAATGCGGGGATGCGGCGTATATCGGTGTCATGAATCGCATCCCCACGACCGTGCCAGACTACCCTAAGCCTACCTAGGTGCGCCCAGGCGTGCTAAGGCTTAGAATTTTCAGGCACGTACAAGTGTTCTAGCTACCCGCTGTATAGGGCCGATTAAAAATTTCTCTTGTTCTTCGCTTTGTTGCGCTATTCTCTTTTTACAACCGGTCATACGGGACCATCTTGTACAATCAACAAGGACCAATGCTTACGATTACTGAGACCATATATCAGCCAGTTCGTACCAAGTGTACTTTGTAATAAACAAACACCCCAACAAGCAAATTTTCCGTGATGATTTTGGACGATCCCATACCGGGAAGCTCTATTGCAGTTCATCGTATTGTAGAGTAGTACGCGAGCTTGTGAAAGTATGACGGGTTGCCATGCACGCATATACTCAAGCCATGTACTCCACAAGGTCCTTCACTTTCCTCGCTCGTGTGAAGTATATGGATGGGGTGAGCCGCTTGCTATGAAGTGTGAGGTACGAGCTACGTAAGAGCTATGAAAGAAGGACTACGGCCATAAATTTTGGCTTCCCCAAAGTCACCATAGTGTTCTGAGTATTAGCCTACTTTGACTTTTAACCATTTCTGGCATTCATTGGGTTCTATGCTTTTGAACAGTAAGATTGCGTTGTAGATGACCTAGATGGCGGATGCGACAAGCAACGTGGTACAATGTGACTTCAACGCACACCTCAAGGGCGAGCATAAAAAGCGCTTCATTTAGAGTTAAAGATGCTGACCTCTTTCTCAACGTGGAATATACATCTCAGTACATGCGCAGAGGTCGTATGCTGGGTGTCAACAAGCAACATCGTTGTGCTGGGTATTTCTCCGTGGCGTTTGACACACTAACCAGAAATAGCATTTGCTCTTGGTGCAGGGTTCGGTCTTCCCGAAGTCTCCCATAGAATGCAACAACAGTTTCACGATCGAAAAGCGGGAATGGATGGACTTGTTGAAAAGCCATGTGCACCTGAATAGCTCGCTGTACGTTGCAATTTCCATCAAGACTGACCAATGGCTGCCAACCCGACCAGCCTTTCGTTGATTATTAAGACGAATGACAAGGCAATCGCCATTACTAATGTATAAACGCCCCTCGGCTGCGGCTTCGTCGTTTGTCCGCATTGCAACCTTCATCTTCAATGTGCCCACGATTGAATTTACAATCTGATTCCACGGGGTTCGCTTTGGTGTTGCTGGCGTTTGACTGGTCTGGAGGCTTGCCGAAGCCTTGGAAATGACGCCCCTGCTCGGCGATTGCCCGGCTCCACATTCAGCTCTACTGTTACCTCGCCCCCAGAATCGCCATAACTATGTCTCTCGGTATCAATATAAGATGACATCATTATCCGTGGTACTCACCGGCACAAAGCGTATAAAGATAGGTACAAAACTCTGTGGACGAGAAGCACACAACGAATGCCGGCCGGTGCCATGGATCGCTCAACAAAACCAAGCTTCAGTTTCGTGAATCTCAAACATCCTGACGACCTCAAGAATGAGGAGACGCAGCTTCGCATCAGGCGTCTAGCCATGACTGAGGTCGGCAAAGCGCGAAGGAAACCAAAAACCAAGCGGGCGCGCAATGAACTCGTCCTAGAGTTCCGAGACCAATCTGAGAGCCGCGTAAATATTGATCGTTTCGGTGGCGGCCAGCTCGATCCACTCAACCTTTATCCCATAGAGCTCGATGACTCCGATCGAGCACTGCTTGCAAACGGTATGTTCTTTTTTATCTGATGTGGATTGCCTTTATATTGACCTAATGCAGTCTTCAGCACTGAGGACAATAATCATCCCTCAGTACTCCGTGGCTCCTGGTATCCCGTTGGCCTAAGCGATGCGGCTGCCTTCCACAACATGCTGGCAAACTCGCAAAACTTTCTGTTCCAGAAGCGCAATGGGTATTTTCCTTCGCAAGATGATGCAGTAGCACTGAAGCATCATCACAAAGCCCTGCGCCATACGACATTGATGATGAAAGACCCAGACAAGCACAAGAGCGATGAGGTGATATGTGGGGTAGTTTCTTTCATGATACACAATGTGAGTAGCCAATTGTACTGGGACACTCGGATGTTTAACACGTGCTAGGCTCTACTGGGAGATTTCACACACTGGCAGAGACATAGCAACGCACTAGTAAGGATGGTGGGACTCAGAGGCGGATACGATGCTATAACTAAAGAGCACCTCCGGATTACAGTGAGCTGGTGAGAATGTTTCAGCAAAAACCAACGCGCAGCAACAGCTTACTGACCCAAATTCAGGGCAGACCTTATTGGAAGTTTTTACCAAGATCACCCGCCTATCGTCCCCATGCCACAGCAATGGATTCTAGACTCGAGATCTCCACCAAACTCTCCGCGGCCGACTAACAATATTATGTCTTTGACGTGGAAGCAGCAACTACCTATGAGCCTAGACTGGATCACTATATTCGATGATGTAGTTCAGCTTATTTCGCTTGACCAGGCATTCAACGAGAAGCAGCTGATGCTAGCCATCACGAGCGGTAGCTGGATGGAGCCGACCCTATATCGCCTCCTAGCTATGCGGCCGTCACACCATGGAAACGATCGAGCACAAGTCATTGAAGAAGTCTGTAGGCTAGGGACACTCCTATTTCTATCGCCATTCTGGAGAGCACTCGGCCAATCTCCAGTACGGACATCCGCCATATCTCGCAACCTTCTA
>Ga0265798_10002221_pt1 | contig 28863 bp, 33 predicted proteins | sample P3T30metagenome_FD_192430 | JGI IMG/M metagenome (GOLD analysis project Ga0265798, IMG submission 192430) | Plant litter microbial communities from East Loma Ridge, Irvine, California - P3 T30 | ecosystem: Environmental > Terrestrial > Plant litter > Unclassified | place: USA: California...
GTTCGCAAATCGTCCGCTGGCGGTGTCCTTCAGCCAAGCGTCCCTTTCCCAGCTGCCCCAGAGCGCTTGCACGATCTGGATGGTTTCGTGCGCGCGCTGATACCGCTCGGGTCGCGGGGCAATCTGCGCGCCGAAATTCGCCGCCGACCCGGGGTCGCTGGTCGTTACCGCGTTCCACCCCATCCGACCGTGACTCATCACATCCAGCGCCTTGAACTGGCGGGCAATCGTGTAGGGCTCGCTGAAGGTCGTCGATCCAGTGGGAACCAGACCGATGTGACTGGTTTCTCGGGCGACGGCTGCGGCAGTCAGGAGGGGGTCGAGGGTCAGGTGGGGTGCCTCGTGGATGAGCTCACCGGTCTGGACGAGGAAGTCGGGGATAAAGAGGAACGTGAACTTCCCCCGCTCGGCCGCTTGGGCGTATCGGACCTGCGCGTCGAAGTTGACGTAGTTCGCTGGGTCGACACCGGGTGCACGCCACGCGCCGCCCTGCATGCCGTACCCGTTGCCGAGCTGCATCGCCAACGTCATTTGCCGGTTGGACATCGTCATTCCGTTCTGACCATGGAGGCGGTCATCGTGCTGCTGAAGCGGTCGGGCGAGAGAGTGACCGCGGATCCCCCTGTCTGTTTCGCGGTCACATGTCGCGGTATCGCCTGGCTTCTGCCAGGCGTTCCGCGAGTTCGGCACGGGAAACAGTTCGGCCGTTGTCCGGGGCGTAGTGGCTGAAATAGGGCCGCGTGTACGCGGGGGTGTCGCGCTGGAATCGCCAGCCCTCGGCAAGCTTTCCGGTATCGACGACGTCGTAACCGATGGCATCGAGGAACGCGGTAACAGCGCCCTTCGCGTTGCTGTCGTCGCCGGCGATGGCAAGGGCAGAGCGATCAAGTGATCCCGCCTGCCGGGCGAGTGCGGTCAAGTGCGGGTAGTAAATGTTGTTGAACGCCTTCACCACCTGGGATTCGGGCAGGTGCGCCTGCAGCAGCTCAGCGGTCGTCGTCGACTCGTCGTCGAGTTCCGGGTAGTGCCCGTCTCGCTCCGGGTAGTAGTTGTTCGTGTCGATCACCGTCTTCCCGCGTAGCTCCGCTACGGGAACGCTCGCGTACGCGCTCAGGGGAATGGACACGACGACGAGGTCCCCTGCGCGGGCTGCTTCGGTGGGGGTGGCGGGGCGTGAGTGCGGGCCGAGTTCAGCGACGAGCTCGGCGAGGGTTTCCGGGCCGCGGCTGTTGCTCAGCACGACGTCATATCCGGCTGCGATCGAGAGCCGGGCGAGGCCGCTGCCGATGTTGCCGCTGCCGATGAGTCCGATGGTCGTCATGCTGTCTCCTCGCCCGGGGATCCCAGGCCTTGATCAAGGGTGGTTGGTCGTTCGGGTGCGGCGTCCCCGGCGGTCCCGGGGACGCCGCAGGGGTGTCAAACCTCGATGTCGAGGATGACAATGTCAGAAGGCTTCCGGAACGTCAGGATGTCCATAGCTACCTCCATGTGTGCAGCGTCGGTGGAGAACGCCTCGAGCGCTGCACGGTCGCCGAGTTCGGCGACGAGGCCGAAGTCGAAGTTGCCCTCGATGCCGATGTCAATACCGGCTTCTAAGGAGCGGAGCCCGGGCACGACGTCGACGAGCGCCTCGAGACGCTCGACGGCCTCCCGAATCCGTTCCGTCGGGGTGCCCTCGAACACCCGGAAGAGGACGATGTGTCGAATCATGCTCTGCCCCTTATGCGGCGGTGTAGCCGCCGTCGATGACGACGTCGGTGCCGGTGACGAAGCGGGACTCGTCCGATGCGAGGTAGAGCACGCCGTAGGCGATGTCGATCGGCTCGGCAGCGAAGCCCATGGGGATCTTCGCCAGGACTGCGGCGGTGACTTCCTCGGAGAAGGCACGCATGATCGGCGTGTTGATCAGGCCCGGGTAGACCGTGTTCACCCGCACGCCGTCCGGCGCGACGTCCAGGGCGATCTCCTTCGTGATGGCTCGCAGAGCGCCCTTCGTGGAGGAGTACGCGACCGAGCCGCCGCTGATGCCGCCGACGAGGCCAGCGGCGGAGGAGATGTTGACGATCGAGCCGGTGCCGTTCTTCTTCAGCTCCGGCATCACGGCCTTGATGCCGAGGAGGGTGCCGAGGATGTTGATGTTCAGGATCTGGGCTGTCTCGTCGGCGTCGATGTCCCAGACGTCCTCACGGGTCTTGCCCGGGATGGCGGCGTTGTTGATCAGGATGTCGACCTTCCCGAACATCTGGATGGTCTTCGCCACGACGTCGACCCAATCGGTCTCGGAGCCGATGTTGTGCTTCACGCCGATGACGGCGTCGGTGCCGAGCTCGGTGTTCAGCTCGGCGACGGTCTCGTTGAGGAGGGTGTCGTTGAGGTCGGTGGCGATGACCTTGGCGCCTTCCTGTGCGAAGAGCTTCGCTTCGACCTTGCCCTGGCCGCCGGCGGCGCCGGTGATGATCGCGACCTTGTTGTCCAGACGTCCCATGACGTTCTCCTTCATGCGTGCACCGACGTGGTGCGGTTGGTGGTGTTCGTTTTCAGTCGGCAGATGGTCGGCTGGGTTCGGTGCGCTCCAAACAGCGAGTTAACGGGTCGCCTCGCGGTTGTAATCGACCATGTCCTGGCGCGAAGGCTGGGCGTCGACGGTCGCCCAATGCGCCATGATGCGGTCTCGTGTCGCCGCTCGAGTCTCCCGATCAGCCGTGGCCAGCGCGCTACGGAGATCGTCGAGACCCAGTTCGGTGCAGTAGGCCGGAGTTCCGGGCTGCTGGCGCCACGACTCAGCGATGACGCCGGCGTCGAGCGCGTCGAAACCGGTGTCGTTGACGAGGGCCATCACGGTCCGTCGCTGCTCTTCGGAGTCGGCGGCGACGGGGATCGCGACCCGGTTGGGGCTGCCCGCGGGCAGGGCACGCTCACGCTGCGTCGCGGCGAGGGCAGCGTTCCAGGCCTTCACGATCGGGCGGCCGAGCTGCTCCTGGCTCCAGACGCTTTCGACCTGGCCGTTGTCGACCGCTTCGACCGGGCCCATCATGAACGGGTAGTAGTTCGAGGTGTCCACGACGATCGTCTCCGTGGGCACGTCGGCGAGGACGGCAGCGAGGTCGGTCTGGACGGAGAACGGCACCGCGAGGATGATCACGTCGCGGTCGTGCACCGAGTCGGCGACCTCCACCGCGCGGGCTCCGGCGGCGAGGACTTCCTTCGTGACGGCCTCGGGACCCCGCGCGTCCGAGACGAGGACGTCGTGGCCTGCGCCGCTCAGGCGACGTGCGAGGTTGCCGCCGATGGCCCCGGCGCCGATGACAGTGATCTTCATGAGTCTTCTTCCTGGTTCATGTGTGCCACGCGCTGGTGCCGCGCGCGGAAACGTGTGAAGTGGGGCTAGGCGCTAGCTCGAGCGCCACAACCGTGCGATGATGTACGCATCACCGCGTACATCTACTGTACCTGATGTACGCGCAAATGTGTACATAAATCGTAGGCGAGGACCGGAAGAAGAGGAGCAGGACCATGGCGAGTCGCCTGTCGCAGCCGCTGGTGATCCCGGCGGAGGATGAAATCGATCTGTTCAAGGTGATGTCAGCGTTGGCCGATCCGGTCCGCCGGGCACTGGTGCTGTACATCGCACAGGACCCCGGCACGGCGTGCAGCACGTCGGACTTCGGAGTGTCAAAGTCAGCGCTGACGAGGCATTGGCGTGTTCTGCGGGAGTCGGGTCTACTCAAGCAGGAAGCAGACGGCACTCGGCACCGCAACTGGCTCCGTCGAGACGAACTTGACCGGCGTTTTCCCGGTCTGATGGACCTTGTTCTCCGCGAGCTCGTTGCATCGCACAGGCCGAGCGCTGCCAGCGAGTAGCGAGCAGCAAGACAGCCGAGCGGCACGACGACCTCGACACCCGCTGATCTTTGCGCGGCACTCCCGCGGGTGCGTCGCCACCCACCGCCGCCTCGCACTGGCAGCCCTCTTGCCGTTATTCGCGGTCGCTTGCTACCTCCCAGCCGGTTCGAGTGAGAGAGGAGAAGGTTTTTACTGAGAACTCATCAGCCAGCGCCGCGGAACGAACCCAACTCGTGGCAAGAGCGGCTAGGAACAGATCCCGACCCCTGACGTCGTACCGTGCTCTGCCCTCGGACTGAGCCGCCCGAAGGAAGTCGTCGGTCGTTGTAATGAAGCCTTGGCAGGTGATCGCCAGCGGGGAGGAGCTTGTGGTTGCAGCCGCGGCTCGCAGTGGCTCAGAAAGACCATCGAATGCAGCGGCCCACTCGATCAGAGCGTTGAGCCATCGATTGAGCGCGTCGGCTGCGTCGGTGGCCGTTGCGCGGATGACATCGCGCTGGGATGCAAGCGCATCGTCTCGCGCCGCGAGCAGGGCAGCGAGAAGTGCTTCTCGGTTGGGGAAGTGTCGGTAGAGCGTCCCAGCCCCGACGCCGGCGAGCTTCGCGATCGCATCGAGGGAACTATTGACGCCATGATCAGCGAAATACCGCTCGGCGACTTCGAGGATGTGGTCTCGATTCCGCTGGGCATCAGCCCGAGGATGCGTGTTCGTACTTCTTGGCACGGGTTCACCCGACCTTGACAAACGGAGAGCGTCTCCGTAGCTTCGCTCCATAAGGGGAGACTACCTCCCCTTGAGCAGGATCGCCATCGGTCCATGCGATCCAGTTGCAGCGCGAAGGTGTAGAACCTGTCCTCTCTATCCAGCCCACAGATGCTCCTGGCGCTCCAGATTCACAACGGATACGGCGCCCAACCCGGCGCCTGGCGCATGCCCGGCGTTGACTCGTCCAGCTACGTCGATATGGACGTTTTCGACCGCTACGCCCAAGCAGCGGAGCGCGGCAAGATCCAACTGATCTTCCTCGCCGACACACCAGTCCTCGACGTCGACCTCGACCAACAAGCACCGCACCATGCCATCGACCCGCTGGTCGTTCTGACCTCTATGGCACGCGCTACCAGCCGAATCGGGCTCGTCGCCACGAGCTCAACCACCCTGAACGAGCCCTTCACCATCGCGCGCCAGTTCAAAGCGCTCGACGTGGCAAGCCGAGGACGTGCTGGCTGGAACGCAGTGCCGACCTCGCACCCCGCCGCAGCCGCGAACTACGGGATCACTCTCCCCAGCCGAGAGGCGAAGTACGAGCGTGCACACGAAGTCGTGCAGGTCGTTCAAGCGCTCTGGGGCAGCTGGGGAATCGACGCCTGGGTGCGTGACGTGGAAAACAAGCGATTCGCCGACATGTCACAGGTGCAGCCGGTGAATCTTCGAGGCCGCTACGTTGCCTCAGCTGGGCCACTTCCGATCCCACCGTCGGAGCAAGGTCAGCCGGTGATCTTCCAGGCCGGCGGCGGCGCGGCCGGGCTTGAAATTGCCGGGCGGTACGCCACCGGGGTCTATGCGAACCCGTTCTCGATCGATGAGGGACGCGCTCATCGGATCGCGCTCCGTGCGGCCGCGGAGCGTGCCGGCCGCAACCCCGATGAAGTCAAGCTCTTCGCCGGATTCATGCCGACGCTCGCATCATCACGACGTGCGGCGCTTGGCCGTCGGCGCAAGCTCGACGAGTCGATAGACCTCAACCAACGGGTGCAGTACCTCGGAGCGATGCTCGGGTTGACGCTCTTCCCAGCCCAGTTGGACGCACCCCTCACCGCCCAACAGCTCGCTGATGCTCGCTCCAACCCGAGTGACCCGCGTTCCGCCCACGCGCTCAAGGTCGCACGAGAGGGTTGGAGCCTGCGCGATGTGCTTGCACACGGTGTCATCGATTACCACCCAGTCGTGCCCGGCACCGCCAAGGACGTCGCCGATCACATGCAGACGTGGTTTGAAGCGGGTGCCTGCGATGGGTTCTCACTCGCAATCGACGTCTACGCCGATGGAATCGACGACCTGGTCGATGACGTCATCCCCCTCCTTCAAGAACGCGGCGTCTTCCATGACGACTACGCCGGCTCAACGCTTCGCGACCACCTCGGCGCCCCGGCCCAGTACGGCCAGGACCCCCGGCTGACGTAATTCACCCGCATAGTCTTCGGAGAACCATCCATATGACCAACCTCACATCGCCGCCCGTTCCCGCAACCCGCCGCCCTCGCAAGAGCAACGCCCACGAAAAGCTCGCTCCCGGCAATGCACTCGTGATCGGCCTCCTCATGAGTTCGGCCTTCCTCGTTCTCCTGAACGAGATGCTGCTGGGTGTCGCATTGCCCACACTCATTTGGGACCTCAACGTCAGCGCGACCTCCGCCCAATGGCTGACAACGGGCTACCTCCTGACGCTGGCTGTGCTGATACCGGCGACCGGGTTCGTGATGCGACGCTTCCACCTGCGAACGATCTTCCTGACATCCCTGTCGATCTTCGTCGTCGGCACCGCCCTCGCGGCTGCAGCGCCGGGCTTCGGATTGCTTCTCGCCGGACGCATCGTGCAGGCCGTGGGAACAGCTGTATTCGTACCGCTTCTGATGACGACCACCCTCCGTCTCGTTCCCGAATCGCGGCGCGGCAGCATCATGGCGTTGGCAACAGCCGTCCCGGCGATCGCCCCGGCGCTCGGCCCGGCTATCTCAGGTTTGGTCCTCACTTTCCTGCCGTGGCGATGGCTGTTCATCCTCGTCCTGCCGCTGGCTGTTGTCGCGCTGCTGCTCGGAGCAGTGAAGCTGCGGAACATCACCACACCGGAACCCGCCACCCTCGACGTGCTGTCACTGCTGCTGTCCGCCCTCGGCTTCGGTGCCCTCGTCTTCGGCCTGTCGTCAATTGGCGAGTCCGCCTCTGGGCACGCTCTGATCACGCCAGTGATCCCGATTGTTATCGGACTGATCGGCATCGCCGTATTCGCGCTGCGGCAGATCATCGTTCGCCGCCGGCGTGAACCCTTTATGGACATGCGCATCTTCGGGAACAAGCTCTTCGTGGTGTCGCTGCTGGCGATGATGTTCATCGCTTCGAACGCTTTCGGAGTGAGCCTCGTGCTTCCGCTGGTCCTCACCGGCGGTATTGGACTGGAAACCCTCGCCGTTGGTCTGTTTCTTGTGCCTGGCGGTGTAGTGATCGCAGCAGTCTCCGCACTGAGCGGTCGTGTGTTCGACCGCGTCGGACCGCTTCCGCTGGTCATCCCCGGTGCGTTGATCTGGACAGCGAGTATCTGGTTCCTCAGCACACTGCATGCAAGCAACGGAGTGTGGGTCTACCTGGCCGGCTACCTCATTCTGACCGCGGCACAGGCGATGATGTGGGCACCGTTCACCACCTTGGCACTGTCCTCGCTTCCCGCAAATCTCTACTCACACGGCACCGCCGCGTTCTCGACCATGCAGCAACTCGCTGGCGCCGCGGGTGGCGCCATCCTTATCTCCGCATACGCCATCGGTGGAGCCGCTCAGCACGCTGGAGCGCTCACCGCCACACAGACAATCGCCGCAGGGCACACCGCGTTTACGACTGCAGGGTTCATCGCTTTCGGCGTGATCCTCTCAGCACTCGGACTCGTCGTGACGGTAGTCGTGCGCCGACGGGCAGCGATGAAGCGGCGATCGTAGGTCGATGAGCGGGTCGAACGCCGAGGGCAGCGAGGTTTGCCCGGTTCGGCGGTAGGCGTCTTATCTGCGCAGAGCTCGACGAGCTTCTGCCGCGGGCGCATTCAACGTCGAGAGGCAACCACGGTTGCCGACCTTCAGAGCGAGGAAAAAACGATGACTCACGCAAAGGTCCGCGAGTTCGTAGCCGACACCAGGATCGTGCGAGAGGCCTTTTCCCACTTTCCATCCGGTGTCGCTGTGCTCGCCGTGGAGGTTGATGAGCAGAAGCATGGGCTTGTGGCGTCCTCATTCATGGTCGGTGTGTCGCTCGACCCCTGTTTGGTCGCCGTCGCGGTTCAGAAGACATCGGAGACGTGGGCTGCGCTCAAGAATGCCCGTGCGGTCGGTGTGTCCATCTTCAGTAAGGGACAGAAGAACCTACCTCGCCAGCTTGCAGCGAAGGATCGATCGACCCGCTTTAACGGCGTGCAAGTCGAGGTGACTTCTGACGGGGCAGTGTTCCTTGACGACGCCGCCCTGTGGTTCGACTGCTCGATTTACGACGTGTCGGAGGCTGGCGACCACTGGATGGTCCTCTTACAAGTTCATCGACTCGGCGGCGGGGACGTCGAGCCGCTGATCTGGCACGGCGCACGGTTTAGGGAACTTGCCGTCGAGGCAATCAGCTGATCAGCCGCTCCTTGCCGTCGCCAGAGCAGCGCTCGCTTACCCTGCAGTGACGGAGCGGCGAACGGGTCGGCAGTATCAGGCTTCCGGAGTCTGCTCCTTCAAGGCACGGTGAAGCTCCTGGCACAGTTCGCCGAGGGCCTGCGGGACCGCCCGACTGACGTTTGGGAACGCCATAAACCCGTGCGGCATCCCGAAGTACGTCGTCGTCCGGACGAGGACCCCGGCCTCAGGTAGTGCTCCCGGAACGCCAGCATGTCCGCCTTCGTGAGGATCGGTGCGTTGGCGTTTTCCTCGATAGAGGGACTCGCCATTGTCAGATCGGTCACCGGGTACATCAGCCCCTGGAACGTGATCGGGGGGCCAGACCGGTCCCGGGCCATCAGTGCCACGACGGCGGCGAGGTTCCCGCCGGCACTATCGCCCACGACGGCAACCCGGGTCGCGTCGGCACCGAGTTCCGATCCGCGTCCGACCAGGTCAACAGTCGCCGCGTACGAGTCTTCCGCGGCCGCTGGCCACCGGTGGCCCGGCGCAAGACGGTAGTCGAGCGACGCGACCACGGCCCCGGCGTCGCGGGCGATGTTCGACCCGAGCCAGTCGTAGGTGTCCAGGCTGCCGGAGGTCCACCCTCCGCCGTGCATGAGGACGACGAGCGGCGGGGTCCCGCGGAACGTCGTGGGCCGGTAGACGCGCACGGCGATCGACCCGTCCGCACCCACGGCAGTCGTGTCGCGGACACTCACACCCGTGGCAACGCCGCCGAGCAGCAGGTCAGTAACCGGATTGTGGCCGAGCACGCGACGCTGATCCGCCAGGATCTGCTCTTCGGAACGTCGCGTGACGGACGCCATCCCGATGAGCCGCCCCAGGATTTTCGTGCGTCGATCGATCTTCGTCATCACTGCTCCTCATTCTTTCGGCGGCGCCGAGCCTGCTCTGGCGTGCACGCGTCGGGTCGCGTGGCCGTCCGGAGTTTCGTCAGGACAGGGTGACGACGACCTTGCCGCTGGCACTCTCGGCGGCGGTGTGCGCGTCAGCGATGTCAGCCAGGCCGAACTCGCGGTCGACGCGCGGCGTCCAGCCGCCAGCGGCTCCGAGGTCCGCGCCCTGTCGGAGGAGGCCGGACTCGTTGCGGGCATTGGCCTGGAGGGTGCCGTACTGCGTGGCGCCCTGGTGGTCGACGACGGTCACGACGCGAGAACCGTTGCCGACGATTGCGACGAGGTCGCCCAGCGAGTTCGAAGGGGCGGAGTGCACTGCGGCGTTGACGCCGTTCGGTGCGAGCGCGGCGACGCGGCTGGCGAGGCCATCGCCGTACGTGGTTGGGATGACGCCGATGGCCTGCAGGGCTGCGTGGCTGCTCTCGCGGCCGGTTCCGATGACGGTGGCGCCGGCCGCCAGCGCGAAGGCTGCGACGGCGGTTCCGACGGCGCCGGATGCGCCCTCGATCAGGAGTGTCGCACCATTGAGGTCACCGAGTTCCTGGACTGCGGCGGCGGCGGTGGCGCCGGCGAGGCCTGCTGCGGCGGCCTGCGCGGTGCTCCACTGCTCGGGGACGTGGCTCCAGGCGGTGAGGACGGCGAACTCGGCTGTGGTGTCGCTGACACCGCCGAGGCCGAAGACGACATCGCCGACCTTGGTGTCGGTCACGCCGGCACCGACCTCGTCGACGACGCCGGCGGCGTCACGGCCGGGAACGGCGGGCAGGTTCAGGGGCAGGAACTCGGCGAGCTGGCCGGCGCGCAGGAGGACATCGATCGGGTTGACGCTCGCGGCCTGGACCGCGATGCGGACAGCGCCTTCGCCGGCGTGGGGCTCGGGAGCGTCCTCGATCACGAGGACATCGGGGGCTCCGTAGGAGTGGAAGCGGGCAGCGCGCATGGACTTGGTTCTCTCTGTGGGGAGGCGCAGCAGCGAATGCTTGCCACGGAAAGGAACGCTACTGCTGTTTCGTTTCCGCGGCAAGTAACTTAGACTGGGAACGTGACAGTCGACCGCCTCTCCCCTCAAGAAGACCGCACCTGGGCCCTGCTGGTCGGCGTGATGATGTGGCTTCCCGCGGAACTCGACACCTGGCTCGAGGGCGTCGCCGATCTCAGCCATGCGGAGTTCGGTGTCTTGCGCTGTCTCTCGACGAGCGAGGATCGCGAGATCCATATGAGCCGGCTCGCTGCGACGGCGAGCGTCACCCCTTCCCACCTGTCACGCATCGTCGCTCGGCTGGAACGTCGCGGGCTCCTGCTACGCAGCACCGACCCGGCCGACGGGCGGCGGACCCTGGCGCGCTTGACCGAGTCCGGAGCCACGCTGATCAACGAGGTCGAGCCTGGCTACGTCGCAGAAGTTCGCGGGCGTGTCTTCGGGCTCCTCGGCGCCGACCAGATGAACCAGCTCGAGGACCTGGCGGAGGCGATCCTCACCCCGCTTCGCGGCGAGTGCATCGAACTGCTGCCGCCTCGCGCAGCACGATCACGATGACCAAGCGACAACTCCGGCCGACCATGGCCGGTCTCGATAGACGATCTTCATCGTCAGCTGTGAGTCATGCGGTCGACGATGAACTCGTAGTCCCGCTGCGAGATGGGAAACAGGCCGCGGCGGAACGGGAGGCCCCAGTGCTGCGGGTCGGGGATGAACGACAGCTCACCGACCAACGGTCTCGCATCCACCGGCGTGCACGGATGGAACTGGGCGGCGAGTCGCCACGGCTGGAAGTCGTCGGAGACGTAGGCCTGGTACGGCTCGTCTCCAGCGATCGTCGCCCATGCGGTGAACCGGCGGACGGGCGCGCCGCCCCACAGCGTCGTGCGGGGCGAGTAGAAGACCATCTCGTCGCCACGTCGCGGTTGCCGGAGACGCGTGTCGGAGCCGTGGTCGGCCTGGGTGAACCCGCCCACAGCGGCCGCCTCTTGCCGCCGTTGTACTGGGCCTCGAGGCGCTCGACTTCCTTCATCGCAGCCCCCGAGAGGAACTGCGAGAGGGTGCGGGTGCCCTCGTAGGGGATCGTGTGCATGATCGCGCCGCGGATGCGATCGGTGTCCTCGGTCGATTGGTAGAACGAGACCTTGGGCGGGTACTTGCTGCGGGGCTTGTCGGCGCCCGTGGGCGCAGCGTCGACGGCCGGGACGGTCGTCGACGCGGGTGCGGCTGGGGCCGCAGCCTGCGGCTCGGGCGTCGGAGCGGGGGCCGGCGCCTCAGCGGCCGCCGGCTCGACGCGCGGCGGCGCGATCGGGCTAGCCCCGGTGAGGCTGGATCGGCGGCGTTCGGGGCGGGCGCTCATGCGCGTGCTCCTTCGAGGGTGGCGAGGTGGTCGGCGTAGACGGCGGCGAGGGCGGTCGCCTCACCACTCCCCCACTCGTCGAGTCCGCGAGATGCCTCGACGGCATCCGCGATGACGACGCGCTTCGGAATCGACGGGGTGAGGATGCGCAGCCCTCGCGCGGTCCCGGCTTCTGCCAGGTCGTCGACCCATGCGCGGCCGCTGACGGTGTTCTCCTCGTGCTGGTTGAGGACACCGGCGACCTGCAGAGTCGGGTTGTAGTAGGCCCGCACGCTGTCGATGGTCGTCAGGAGCTGGCCGAGGCCGTTGGCGCTCCACAGCGTCGAGTGAGTGACGACCACGACGCCGTCAGCGGCTGTCAGGCCGTTGCTGGTGAGCTGGTCGAGGCTTGGGGCGCAGTCGATCAGGATCAGGTCGTAGTCGCCGGAGACGGCCCGCAGGGCCTCGCGGAGACGGCTCGCCCGGCCTGCGCCGGCGATCACCAGCTCATCGCGCAGGGCACCGAGGGTGACGCCCGCTGTCGGCACGAAGTCGAGGCCAGGGCACAGGCCGGGCACGATGACGTCGCGCAGCGTCTCGGGGGCACGGTAGCTGAGTGCGTCCGCGAGTTGGGCCTGGTCATCGTCACCGAGGTCGGCGGCCATTGAGCTGTTGAATTTGCCTAAGGGTCAAGGTCGACGACGAGCGCGTGACGTTCTGTCTTGACCGCAGGATGGGGCGGCTGGACACCCCTCGTGATGCGGAAGTGCTGGTTGCTCACCGGAGCTCACCGCGTTCCTGTTACCGCTGTGTTACCGCTAGGCCCCGTCGACAAAGAAAAGAGCCCCGGGAACCCTGTGATCACGGGGTTCTCGAGGCTCTTTGTGTGGCGGGCTGTTTGCGGAACTCGTACAGCCCCGCACCTGTGGGGCTAGTTCAGATTCATCCCGCCCGACATCCTCTGAGCTGTAATCGAAAATCCTCTTAGCGGTACGAGCTCTCAAGCTCGCTAAGCGCATCCTGCGCCTCGGCGGCCAGACGACAGGCCGCACCCTCATCCGCAGCCACCAGAAGGACGTGATGATTGCGGTCGTCTGAGCTCACGAGGACAGGATTAGACGACTCATCGCGCCAGTACCCGATGAAGAGGTCGTCGCCGCTCCATCTGCTCTCGAGCAGGTCCCTGGCCGCACCTGCGTCACCCAAAACGACGGGAAAGAAGCTCACCGCGACACGGCCGTAAGGGTGACGCGCCGGATGCGGACGTCGGCCCAGGGCTATCTGTACAACGGCCTCGAAAGAGTTGAACCCGTGAGCGCGCTCGATGCCGTACATCAAGAAATCCCCGGGCGTTCGCACGGCGAATTCGATGACAGCGACTCGCCCTTCAGCCACCGCGATCCACTCGATGTGTGCTATCCCACTTCCGATACGGAACGTATCGACCAGCTTGTCAAGCATGGCCGCCGCCGCTGTCGCCACGGAGACGGGGACGCTGACTCCGACGAGATGGGCTAGGTCGACGAACTCAGGTGGGCCGCCGCTAGTCTTCGAAGTGTGGTTCGCGAACACGATTTCGCCCTCGACTACGAAGATCTCCGAGCTGAAGTACTCGCCTCGGACGTACTCCTCGAGAATGATCGTGTCGTTACTGGGCAACGGGGCCTCATTTTTCGGCACGAGGCGAACGCCTTCGCTTCCGGCGCTACTCAGTACCTTCTGCACAACGACGGCCGTGTCACGCCCACCCAGATCATCCAGGCCCTCGAACGGAGCAGTCAACGCCCTTGGTTGCGGTATGCCGGCGAACGCGTTCACCGACCGAATGACAGACTTGTCACGTGACGCCATGGCCGCGAAGAGCCCAGGCCCTGGAAGCCCCAATTGCTCGGCGACAACTGCCGCAGCTATCACCTGCTCGTCCGCGTAAGCAATGACTCCAGCCACGGTCACAGAAGCAGCTGCTTCGAGGGCCCCCGCCAACCATGCCTCCGGAGTGTCTTCCGCAATCGTGACGGCGAGGTCCCAGCGACCTTTCCATCGGTCGATTTGGTCTCGTTCGTCGACCACGATGGCTTTCATGCCAGCGCGGTGTATCTCTTGCAGATAAGAACCTCCCATAAGGCGGGCGCCGAGCAACACAACGAATTCAGACATGGACGGCCTCCTCGAGCCTGCGAATAGTCAGTTCATCCTCGATGAGCGACAAGGGGTTTTCGGCGGCCAGGAAGACGAATCCCGGCGATGCCAGAAGCGTGCCCTCCGCGTCTCGATTGTTACTGGTCATATGGAGATCGACCGCCTGCACCGTTGGTAACGCACGGAGTGCCGCAGCGCACTCCTCATCGACCACACCTCCTGCCTTGGGCAGGAGGAAGACGTTCCGCATGGAAAGAATCGCCGGATTGATCCGCGTGGCTTTACCGAAGTCGATGTCACCCGTCAGTAAGGACGCGAGGGCTTTCACCTGCGAATTTCCGAGGACGCGGTCGATCACTCGCGCGTTGGTCGCTCCCGCGAGACGGTAGTTGGCCTCAACCAAAGCGACCTCATCGCCGTTCACCATGACCTCCAAATGGGCGGCTCCATTCTGAAACTCGAGTGCCTCGAGGACCGCTAGGCAATACGCAGCTACGGCGGCACCGGTGCGGTTGTCGGCAGGTACGTATTCCTCTGACGCGTAAACCCACCCACCGTCGTTCGTCCGCAGTTTTCCGTAACGCCAGACCTCGATTGCGGCGTGGTTGCCTGCGTGACTGACCGTATTGCAGTAATACTCATCGCCCGGGAGGTACTCCTGGATGAGGACCTCGTCGATCAAAGCCCCGTAGATGTTCGGCCGATCAAGTGCCGCGGCGCAGGCTTCTTCCGTTTCTGCACGATTTCCGCAGAGCCTTACCCCGTCTCCTGTTGCCGACCACAACGGCTTGACGACCAGCGGATATTGATGCCCCTCGAGGACCACATCGAGTTGACCGGTCGAATGAAGGCGGTCAGTCCGCGGGGATCGAAGACCAGCGGACTGTAACAAGCGGCCTGCGTCGAATTTGGAGGGCGCGGTCGAGGTGAAGAGAGGCCGCGCGGTGAAGCGGGCCAAAGCATCAGCGACTGCAACCCCGGACTCGGAGCCGGCGATGATCCAATCGAAGGACTGCAACTCGAGGCGAACGTTTGAAGCGTTGAGGAGCGACGCAGCCGTCATTTTCGACGCGAAGTGCGCGGCCACGTAGGACTCACGCATGGTCGGGGGCACGACAAGGCCGCTGTCGATATGCACCAGCTCAGCGCCGGCGCTCGCGAGGCGCTCGGCGAGTTGGCTACCAGTCGAGTAAGGGTCCACGATTCCGATCTTCATTCCGCGCCTTCCGTAGTGACCTGTAGAAGCCCGACCGCAGTCAATGCGCCGTTGGACAAACCGATTTTCGAGTCCCCCTGCACCGCAATACGCACAAAGGTCCCGCCGTGGCCGCGCACACGTCCCCTGGTTCCCGGCTCCAGGAAAATGCCCAAGTTAAGACGGCCCTGCCTTTCCTGTCCGCAGTCGTCTCGCCAAGCCAGGCCCGCTTCGGTGACGCGGCGTTGTAGAACAACGGGTCGACGGCCGATGACGGCCGCCTCTAGACGGGCGGCCCAGTCCCCTTGGGACACGTCGGCTCCGATGAGAACTCCTTCGCCCCCATGCCCGAAGGGATCCTTCATCACCCAGTCCTCCGGAGTTTGAGTCGCGGACAGGCGCGCGGCCTCAACAGCCGTCGGGCGCCTACCCCCTTGTTCCATACTTAATGGTCCGAGGACGTAGGTCTCGGGGATGCGATCATCAGAGTTCAAGCTCAAGTCGGTGTCCGACCAGAGCCAAGCAAGGACCGATTTGCTCGACTTGGCTTCCTCGACGAGGGACCCAAACAGTTGGCACGTACCATCCATCCAGGGCTGGAGGACGCGAACCACGGCCTCGGCCGATTTCGCAGTCGTTATTTCGTCGAGCATGAAGAATCGCCACACGGTGTTAACGCGCTGACCGGTTGCACCGAGGACCAAGAAACCCTCTGACGTCACGAGGACCGAGTCCAAGTCGGCTGGAACGGCAGAGATGCCGCGTGTCCCCAGCAGCTTGGCGAGAAGCTCCAACCGCGGCCGGTACGACGGATAACTCTCCGTCGAGTCGAGTAAGCAGACCAAGCCAGGATTGCCTCCCGTCAGCGTCACGAGCCGCTCGACGAGTCCGTCGAGCACCTCGCCAAAATTTCCCTCCGGCTCGGGGAACGCCCAGGCGTCACCCTCACCGGTCAGCACTTCGTGCAACAGTTCCTCGTCGAATCCGCCGCACGCTGGTGTGTAATTAAGCTCGATGAGGCTTTCCCCGCTCTGAGTGTGGAGCAGATCGGCTCGCAGAAGTGGCACGTCGACGTAGGCTTGACGGAGGCCCAGTTCGCGTTCGACACGAAGGCACTGCTCGACCACAGCCCACTGGTGGTCGTTAAGCCCGAGCGCGTCGGAAGGGTACGGCGACGCAAGCGCCTGCTCAAAAAGCACTCGCACACGTGCGTCGATAGCAAGAAGGTCTGCGCAGATGCTCTCCACGACTTTTCCGGGCATCATCAGCGGCGCCCGGAGAATGCCAGCCTCATAATTGATCGCAAGGTCGGTGCCCACCTCGGGGATCAGGACGCCTCGGGCATGCCGGTGAAGCGCAACGCCGTCATACGAGCTGTTTGCCATATTCCAAGACTCACTCGTCATGCCGCCGGCAGTCATGCCCCCACCTTGCAGTCGTGCTGATCGATCTGGCACACGGCTACCGCGACGCCGGCAGTCGAGCTGCACGACAGGTGATAGGCATGAAGGTGCGAACAAGCGCCTGCGAAGACTGTTGCCACCCTCGGTCCCTGCAACTCGAAGAGTATCGAGAGAGCGGCTGGCGGCCGACTCGGCCCAAAACCAGTGCGCAATGCCTTAACAACCGCTTCTTTAGCAGCCCAGGTCATGGCCAGACGTCGCTCGGCGGCGTCGAGGGAAAGCCCCTCTGTCGCTGTCGTCTCGGTCGCTGTGAAGGCTAAGCGCCTCCACCTCGATTGCCGCAGCCGCGGACGGAGCCTCTCAAGATCTACTACATCCACCCCGATCATGCCGCGTTCGCCTGTGTCACGAAGTCTTCGCGGGTTTCTATCCACGAGTAGCAGGTCCTCCACTGCCCTGCCACGTAGACATCGTCGACCGACCGCACACTGCCCCGCTCGGCAAGCTCGGATGTCGCCATCATCATGTGATTCGTCTCATAAACCTGGCAGTAGATCGATTCCAGCCCGAGTTGCATGAAGATGTGACGCATCATGGCCAGGAAGCACACACGGCCGAGACCTGTCCGGTGTTCGGGAAGGATGGCGATGGAGAACTCGCACCGGCGGTCCACCCAGTCGATATCTGCTAGCCATCCATAGCCGAGGATCGTCCCATTCTGCAGCTCGAAGACATAGTCGAGATGGTGGGTCCATCCATGCTCAAGGCGCTCTTGATTTCCCCGCTCGAGTCTTGAAAAGGGTTCTACCGCTGCAATATCCACGATGTTTCTCATCACGGCAGGGTCTTGGAGGAGGCCGATTCGGGTCGGCACGTCCTCGGGCAGCATCCTTCTGATGACGATCGAGTCAAGGAATCGAGAGATACGCATGGTCGTCCTTCCGTTCGGTCTCCAAGATGACGGCGTCAACGGGCCCCGACCCGGTGTCGTAGTGCCCGGGCACGACGAGGCTCTCCTCGGCCAGGCCTCGCAGATCGTCGTGGACGCCATCGTCGGGCAGCCAGCAGACAATGGCTGCAGCATTGAGGTAGTCGACGGCGTATTGACTCGCCGCATCGTGGCACCGGAGGCTCGGCTCAATGAGAGAAACTTCCACCGCGCGGCGGTACGCGTCAACGGTGCGTGCCGCGAACCATACGGTTCCGTTCTCATCGGCAACTACCGACCAACCTCCGGCCTTTGTGGACTCGGTCCACGCCCGCCGTGGCCACGCAACGACGTCCGCCCGTGCAAACCATCTGTTCGCCGTCGGCTGCCGGACGACCTTCTCGTAGGCTTCCTCTACGGTCAAAATTTGCATCTGCTTACCTGTTTTCGATCGTGAAGATTGTCGTGGGCCGGCCCACGGATCGCAGGCTGCCGATGCTGTTTCCTTTGAGCTCCGTCTCCACGCGCGTTCGTTCCGTCAGGTCGCGAGAGAACCCCAGGAGCGCCCGCATGCCGAGCTCGCGCAGAGCGAAGTCCTGTGCCTGAAGCGCGTCGTCGAAGGAATGCCATGAGGCTGGGCCGCCATAGGAGATCCACGCAGTTCTTGTGACCCAGCTCTCCACGCCGATAACGGCTCTCAGCATGTCTCCGTCCGCGAGGTAGAAGGTCTCGAGTACCTGGGCAACGATTGGCTGCTCGGCACCGGAGAACGCGGGAGGATCAAATACGGAGGGGAAGTGCGCGTCCGGCTCGCGGACTACCCGGTCGACCCGCATCATGACGCACTCCCTCGGTACAGGGCCCACTGTTCTGCGTCGACCGGCACTCCTCTGCTCCGGTAATAGCCGGTAAGCACTCCCTCGCGCTTCCACCCCGCGGCTTCTGTGGCCTCGGAACGCGCAACTTGATCGACAGAAAACCGCTGCACGATCCTCGCGCTAAGGAATGCCCCGACGTGCGCGGCCACAACGCTCACCAGCAGAGCGTCCCAGTGCGCTCGGCTCGCGTTCACCGGAACGAGTGTGTCCAAGAGCCAGACCCCGCTCATCTCACGGGCCATCGGAGTGATCGACACATAGGACTCGAGCGCCTCAATCTCTCCATCGATGACGTAACACTCACCCCCCAAGAGTTCGTCGCGAATATCCGACACCCCTCTCGTCCAGGCGGGGATGGAGCCGAAGAGGTACGCATGGGCTGAGGTCTGGTGGTTGATGGCGATGTCTCTGGTGCGCCTGACGTTCATGCTGATTCCCCCTGTGACGTGCTCTTATTGGGCCGTAATCTGGATCTGAGTAGAAGGACGCCTCGGAGGGCGCCGGCACCGGTGATACTCAGAATGAGCAGCCCGACGGCGAGACTCGTGAAGGTCCCCCGCTGCGTGGTCGTCCACGTCACTGCGACAAGGGCTGCGAAGTAAAGGAGGTTCAACCCGAGGCTGAGGAGAGCGACTCCTATCTCCTCGAGCACAGTGAGCACCAGAACGTCGTTCGCGATGAAAAGAGCCGTCACCACGAGGAGGACCGCTCCGATCCTGAGGTCCTGGCTTACGGACACACCGACGAGCAGGAGGTCAAGTACGGGACCGGCGACAGCTAGAAAGACGATGAGGACCACGGCCTCGATGACGAAGACGATGGTGCTCACCCGAGCAATGACCGCGTTCACGGTCCGTGTCGACAGACCTCCACCGGCGGCCCTTCGGAGCACCTCTGAGCTCACGCCGACGGCAACACCCATGGCCGCGACCACGCATAGCGTTTGTACCGTCTGCATACCGCTGAACGCAATCTCTGCGTCCCGCCCGAGCCCGATACTCACGAAAGTGATCTGTATTCCTACGACACTCGACAGGAGGACGTAGGACGCGAGGACAGGCAGCCCCACCCGGCCGACTAGACGACCCATTCGATCCCTCCCTGAGGGGGAAGTGTCGACGCGTGTCGGCCGAACGAGGATCATGACGACGAGCGTCCCTGCGATCAGGCTCACGCCTCCTCCCGCCATGTAAAACCAAGGCAGCGCAAGAGGATCTCCGTCCAAGGGACCCACCCACACCGCGTAGCTGCAGCAGATGACGACCGCCCGAGTGACAACGAGGGAACTGGCTTGGAGGAATCGGCCGCACCCCCGGAGGAACCCCTCTATGAAGTCGGACGCCACGACGAACACGTACGCGAGTGGCATCAGCGAAAGGAACGAGCGGGCGGCCGCCTCGTCCGGAAGACCATCGGTCAGGGGCCGGGCCACTGTCCCGAGGGCCAAGACTGCTCCGAGTGCGATCACAGCGAGCGTGGACGCGAGCACGAACGTCCAGAAGATCCACGACCGTATCGTTGCGCCACCGGGAAGGGAGCTCCCCCTGGCAGCGCTGATCTGCGACGGGACCGAGAACAACATCGAGACCCCGCCAAGAAGCAGCGCAAGTGGCACCAAGAGTGATCGCAGCCCGGCCGCCTCGAAACTGGTCGACGCGAAGAACGTTGTCGTGACCAGGATCGCTAGGTACCAGACCGTTCCCGAGAAAGACGTCAGCCCTCCAGCCTTCAGCGACGACCGGACCGCCAAACGCTGTCGAGTCCGATCGTTCACGGCCCGAGTGGCATCACCCTGCACGGACATCTTTGCGCACCCCCCTCTGGCGTAGCCAGTCCGTTGCGATGATCTGCCTCTGCTTCGCCCCCACTCCCTCCATGAACTCAAGGCCTACGACGTCGCGGACGAGCTTGTTGACGAGCGCGCGGTTCCCAATGGAGGAGGCCCCCGCGTAAATCGCGATGTCGGTCGCCCATGTCACGCATGCAGCCTTGCAAAGTGACGACCGCACGTCGACGCCGTCATTCTCAGTCTCACCAGCGCATCGCCAGACCATCCTCGCGAGGGCGGACCCCCGCACGGCTAACTCCTCGCTTCGTGGGTCGAGCTTGCTAGGGCTGGCGCCGGAGACCTCCTCCAGAAGAGCCCAGCCCGCTCCAAGCGCCATGCTCGCAACCTGCATCCTCATCCGCAGGAACGTTTGAGTCATGCCCCAAAGTCCTCGCCTGCTCGCCGGCAAATGGGATCCCAGTACGTCATTGCCGCCGATGGTCACGTCATTGAGGCGCAACTCGCCGAGGCCAGCCGTTCGCATGCCCGTCATGTCTAGCGGCACCACGTCGGCTCCCACCGTAGGGAGATCCAAGAGAACAGCCCGAATACCCAAAAGGCCAGGTGCCGATCGCACAAAGAGGACGCCGGTACTAGCGTTCGTGAGGTTGCCGATCCACCGCTTGGTGCCGCTGACAGAAAGGACGTCGAGCGACAGGGTTGTCGAGAGGAGGTGGGCATTGGTCCCATGGCCTGGCTCAGTGACCCCAAAGAACGATCTGGTGTTCGGATCGTCTACCCAGCGACTGAAGAACCGATCCTGCTGTTTGGCGTCACCGAGTGCCTCGACTGCGGCTCCTGACAACGACGCGCCGGGCAACGTAAGCGTGCTGGCCGGATCGCAATAACCGCCGACAAACGCGAGCAACGCACGAAGCTCACCATCGGTGAGACCCATAAAGACCGTCGACAAGGGCCGCCTGTACCGCAAGGGCATGGCGAGGTCGACAATCGAGGCGACGAATTCGGCAGGAAACATGTCTGGCGACAAAGGCGTCCCTATTGCCTCCGCTTGGACCGAGGCGGCACGCACCCCGGCCACGGCTTCGCCAATAAGTTCTTCCGCTGCCTTCAATCTGCCGTCAAGGGAACTGAGAATTTGCATCACCTGTCGTGCCTCAAGATTTTCGCGAAAAGAGAAGCTGTACGTTGGGCTGAATAGAACTCGGCACCTCCGAGATGGACGATGCGGATGAGGCACTCCAGGGCGACACGACGCTCAGCCTCGCTGGGAGCTTGTGCCGAGTCGAATGCCCCACAGAGCTCCACCCGCTGCCGAATGTCACCGATAGCGTCGAGCGTTGTCCCTAGCGAAAGAACTGAAGAGGCCCCAGCATCCCGAGCGGAAAGATGACGTGAGACATCGTCTAAGAGGGACTCGAGTTCCGAAGCAATCATGAGCTCGACACCGACGCGACGAGACGGTCGTTCGCGTGGACTTTGATCGTCCTGACAAGGCTTGTCCACCGGAGGGCCAGATCGCGATCGACGTCGACGATTGCTGCCGGCGTGCCTTCGTCTTCTGCAAGGTTGTAGACCTGCAAGTGGTTCGCCCAGGCCTCCCCGAGCCCGTTCGACCCTGGTTCGTCCGGGTCGGCTACTTCGACAGTGGTGCCCAGGTATTCCCATGAGGCGTCACTCTGATTGATACCGATCGTGTAAACTACGTCATCGCCCTCGAACGCCCCGTTGGAACCGAGGGGGAACGGCGACTTCTGATCGAAGACCCACAGTGTTCCCCGACGTCGATGGTGGTCGGTTTCCGCCAGCAGAGAGACGGCTTCGTGCACGGTCCCCAGTCCGTGTCCTGTCACACCTATGACTGCTCTCTCGGCGTATTCCGCGCCGCCGAGCTGACAACCGAGCATGTTGGCTACATGGATGTCGGGGTGTGTGTAGGCAAGGGCGGTGAACTCATCGGACGTTGAGCCGGATGGCAGGCTGTGTTGCCGTCGGTGCAGGTCAACCAGCGCGCCGTAGGTGAAACCAGTCCACTGATCGAGGCTAGCCTCCAGCGAAAGAGGGGACGACCTCAGTTCGAGCAGGTCGCGAACACCTTTGCGCGTAATCTCCGACAGCTGGGGCCGGCTTTCCACCCGCGGGGGTGATCGAGTCAGGAGCGGCTGCGAAAGCTGCACGTCACTAGGCCTCTCTGACGTGGCGCTCAAGGTAGGCGCTAAGCGACCCTACGGTGTCGAACACGTCTCCTGTCAGATCACTCGGGTCGATCTCAATGTGTGCTCCGTCCTCGAGCTGCATGACGAGGTCGATCACTGATGTGGAATCGAGCCCGAGGTCGTCGAACAATTTCTGGTCCGGGCTGAGGGGGCCGACTTCATCGCCCGTGACGGACTGGATGGCGTTGCGGATGAGCTCAGTTGTTGTGGTCACGTTTTCAGTCCTCTTCAAGAAAGATGGCGAACGGGTGGTCATGCGAAAGGAAGTCGAGAGGAGAGGCGCTCGCGCCGTAGGCACCTGCGAGCCGAACGGCGATGCGATCGCCGACCTCCATTGCGGGCAACTCGGCGTTCTTCAGCAGGATGTCGTTAGGGGTGCAAAGGGGGCCCGCGACTTCGACCGGTTCCGTCTGGCCAGAACGGAAATGCCCGTCCCGACCGATGACTTCCGCGGGAAAGTTTCGACGCAGAGGACTGCCGCCGCCCGAGGCACCGAGGAAATGGTTTGTCCCTCCGTCGCAAACGACGAAGACCTTGCCGCGAGATTGCTTTTTGTCGACTACCCGAGTGAGGTAGGTACCGCTCGGCGCGACGAGGAATCGGCCTGACTCGAAGTGGACCTGCCCGTCGGGATGCGCCTTTTCATAGGCACCCACCACGCGGTTCAGGCCGACGGTGAGCTCCTCGAGATCAAGCATGGTCTCGTTGGCGTGATAGGCCACCCCAAAGCCTCCCCCCAGATTGGCGTGCAGGAGCGGGACACGAAGACGCGCAGCCAACCGCTCGAAGACCTCGAGAAGGCGTTCGCTTGTCGCCACGATCGACTGGGCATCCAGGTTGCGCGTGCCGTTGTAGCTATGGAATCCCACGACCCGAATTCCGGGAAGGTGTACGTCGTCGGGTCCGAGCTCAAGCAGTTGTTCCTCGTCTACGCCGAACTGACGCGCCCGGCCACCCATGGCCAGCCTGCTACCCGTGGCTGCCTCGCTGGGGTTGACCCTTATGACGATGTCCATCTGAGTCCCGGCGTCTTCTGCAATCGCGGAAAGCCTGCCGAGTTCCGCGATGGACTCGACGACGATGGTGCCTACGCGATGCTCAACGCACGCGCGGAGTTCTGCGTCCGTCTTTCCCGGCCCGAGGTACGAGATGGATTCGGCTGCAGCTCCCGCAGCGAGAACTACCTGAAGTTCGCCGAGTGAGCACACGTCGACGTCGGCACCCCATTGCACGAGGAGTCGGACTATCTCAGGGTGAGGGTTGGCCTTAAGGCTGTAGTAGATGCCCGCTGTTGCCGGTATCGCCGACCGGAGCGCTTGCCAGGAGCTCCTTAATTGCCCTGTCGAATAAACGTAACCAGGACCATCCGCGTCGACAACGCGCGACCATGCCGCGTCAAGTTCGTCCTGGTTCACGAGATCTCCAGAAGCTCAGCCACAAGGTCCCGGAGCATTTGCGCGTCCTTGTGGTCACGGCCGACCGTCGCAAGGTATAGCCTCCGGTCGCCGCCCTGGCTGGCCACGGTCGCATGCGCCATGACGATCACGCCCCTTTCGTCGCCTCGTCGCAGCAGCACAGTCCGGAGCCGCTTTTCGTACCAGGAGAAATCGTCGGGAGCAGTTGCGGGCGGTCGGACGAAGAAGAACTGCGCCGCGCCGTTTTGAGGAACGTGCTCGTCGATGATGCGGTTCTGGAAAGTGGACATATTCAGTCGGGCGTTGATCTCGAGACAGGGATAGAGCTGGCCCTCCGGCGTGCTGAGGGCATCGAGACCCACGACGCCGAAGTATCCCTCGTCGTTTAGCGCCGCCGCGATTGATCGTCCATGTTTTGCTAAGCCCTCAAGGTGTGTTGCCTCTGGCCGGACCGGGTACCGGTGGCCCTGATGCACTCCGCGGATCACCTCGGATGAGCGAAGCCCGAGCACCTTCACCTCTCCCGTCTCGTCAACGAGTAACTGGTAATTGAGGTCGAGCGCATTCTCGATCCACTCCTCCACGACAAAGTCGATCAAGTCGTCCTCACCGTGTTGCTTCGAAAGCATGCGGAGGAGGCGGTCGCCGGCGGCGGGCGAATCCAGAGTGACTATTCCGCGTCCCGAAACTCCAAGTGACTCCTTGACGCATACCTTGGATACGTCCCGGAAAATATCTGTAAGACGTGCACGCAGCTCCCCAAGCGAGTGTGAGGAGAAGCTTTTGGGTCGTGGCACCTCGAGGCGGTTACATAGCTCCTGCGAATACGTCTTGGCGTTTACCCGCGCACTGAGCGCGACCGCTGGAGCAGCGACAGGGAGGGAGAGAGCGGCTCCCAACGCCTCGATAGCCTTCGTGTTCCCCATCGGCAGGAGAGCGGCGCCGCTGTCGACCCGACGCGCGAGATCGGAATCTGATAGCAGTGAGGCAACTCGCTTATCCGGCGCCAGCCAAATTAGCTTTCCCTCGAACAGGCCTCTGTCGCGGAGGTAACGAACGAAGGCCGGGTCTGGCTCCTTCGAAACCACAACGACATCCTGTTCGGCGGCGAGCCATACGCCCAGCTCGTCCATACGCCGGACGATGTCCCCGCGCCGGCCTCCAGCGATCGCGGGAAGACCGGGGCGGCCTGCATTCCAGTCGTCTTCTGCCTCCATGTTGGCCACAACAACCAAGCTGCTCGCAGCAGCTCTGGTAAGAACTGCCCGGCGCCACAGCGACGAGGGCTTCATCGTCTCAAGCACGCTCAAGCACCATGCTTCCAAAAGTGGCCCCGACACCTGATGCGCACAAGAGACTTCGGTCAGGAACGCCACGCCCGTCGGAAATGCTTCGATGAAGGTTGATGAGCGGATCAGAGGTGAAGCAGTGCCCGTATTCGTCGAGGGTTTCGGCCCGGAGACGGTCACGCTCTATGCCTGAAAGTTCGAGCACGCCGTTCCAAGACAGCCGGTTGACGTTGTGGGGGAACACGGCGCCGACATCGCCCGCTGTAATGCCCCCAGCGTCCAGGGAGCGGTTTATGGTCGCCGCCATGTTGTCGACATAGGAATTTTCGTACTTCTTGTGGAGCTCGGGTGCCATGTCTTCACTCTCGTGAAACCGACCCTCGGTTGCGAAGGAGCTGGCGCCGATGACCAGGCCGCCCTCCGCTTTTACGAGACACGACGCAATGGCTTCCCCCATCACGACGACATTGGTGATCACTTTGGTGCCCGACGGTCGCGCTAGCTCCCCGCACATAACGAGCACTTCTGCTTCAGGGCGGCGCTCGACTATCTGACGGGCTATCTCGATCGCGTAAATCCCTGTCGTGCAATTCAACTGAGACAGATGAACGACTTTGGCACCCACCGCCCCCAGTCGCTGCTTCAACTTGTAAATCAGAGCCGCGTCGGTCGGCAAAGGGAAGTTAATAGAATGCGCGTATATGATGTGCGAAACTCTTCGCGGCTCGTCATCTCTAAGGGACTCCCTCGCAGCCGATTCCATCTGATCGAGGATGTCTGATGGTTCGATTTGGGCCACCGACCGTTGACCGAAGAAACGCTCGTAAATGACCGATGCGCGACCCGGCAAGCCCGCCTCGCCTAAAGCGGTCGCAACTGAGATGAAGCGCGAGGGTGCCGCGTGGCCCACAGCCGCTATTGCCGCCCTCCGCGCCGCAGGCCCTGTGCCCGATCGAGAGCGCACTAGCCCCATCACCAATTGCCCTCCCCAGCGAGGATCGTTTTCGTCTGGATGTAACCGGGCACGCCAGCCTCGGTACCATCTCGTGACTCCACCCCCGACACAATGACCGTGAGTAGGACCCCCACCGTCGCGCACATGACAAACCCCTTGCCCCTGAGCTTCATTGCCTTCCCCCCTGGTAGACTTGACAGAACTATACACACGGAGTCAGGTCGTGTCATTAGCTTGACAACATCTGTCTCGGCTCACAGTTCGGAGGTCGAGAATGCGGGACGTGGCAGACGATACTTTTGGCGGTCGACTTCGCACAGCCCGGCTGCAGCGCGGAATGTCGCAGGCGACTCTTGGGGGCGAGTCCTACTCAGCCAGCTACATCTCGCATTTAGAAAGCGGCCGTAGGCACCCAACAGCCGAAGTCACGGAGCACCTCGCTAGGAAATTGGGCCTTACCGCAGCTGACCTCACTCACGCCGACGCTGAGCGCCTGACGCCAACTCTTCGAGATGTAGCGCTCATCGAAGCAGAGGCCAGAATCTACGGGGCTGCTCTCACGAGGGACTATGAATCAGTAATTGATGAGGTCAACTACATACATCTGGTCGCCGAAGACAATCTTTCAACCTGGTGGCGGCTCACTTGGTCCAAGGCCGAATCGCAGCTCGCCCTTGGCGCCTACTCGGCGTGTCGAAAGACCGCCCTTGACCTAGCTCAGAGCGCGTTGGCACAGGCCTCCCCTGACCTTCGAGGAACCGCTCTCGCTCTCGTCTCGCGTGCGGAGCGCGCCAGTGGGCACCTGCAAAGCGCTCTGATGGCTGCTCAACGGGCGGTCGGCTGCGCGCCCACTTCTTCGGCTACGCGTGCCGCCGCGCTTCGCGAGCTAGTCGCCTGCCACGCCGAGCTAGGCGACCTCGATGAGGCCGCCTTAGCCGCCTCCAGTATCCAGCTCCTCCGGACGTCAATCACGGATTCGCAACTTCTCGGCCTGATCGCATGGACCATCGGGAACGTCGCATTCGTGACTGGTGACACCGTCCGTGGCGCCGCGGAGCATGACGTCGCGTCCAACCTCCTCCGCCCGGAGGCGGATTTGCGACTCTGGGGGCGCTTCCACAAGGCGTCCGCGGCAATGCACCTTCACTCGGGCAACACCCGGGGCGCTGACACCGCACTCAGCCGAGCTGAGCAGGGACTTGGGTTGGCAGGCAATGCAAGCGACAAAGCAGAACTTCTCCTTCTCCGCGCCGAAAGAGCCATGCAAGACGAGCCACAGCAAGCGCTCGAATTGGTGCGCAGAGGTCTTGACTCGGTGAATCTGCCCCAGCAGACACGGGCCGAGGCGCTCGTCGTTCAGGCCCGCGCCCTCCACGCACTTAATCAACGCGACGATGCAAAAACTGCACTGAAAGAGGCGGCACTGACTTTCGATTCGGTCGGTGCCCACCGCCGGTCCTCAGAGATCTGGCGAGAACTAGCGACCGACGACGAGCGCGGCTAAGGCTTCGCTTGGCACAGGCAGGGCAAGCGTGCCGGGCCACACCGGCCCGGCACATCAGGCCAGCGTGCTTCTGACTCTCGGCACGCGCCCAAGCATTCACGCCCTGAAGAAAATCGCGGGCCAAACGCCCGCGCTGAGCCCTCCAACGCTTCGGCACTCAGGCCGCCTGTTGACAGTCAGGCTGCGGTCGACAAGAAAGGATTCACCCTGCCGTAACGCGTCCAGATGGCGAGACTGATCCTTTTAAGCAAATGCCATGATCAGCGCATGGGGTTACTAGATCGTATTTTGGGTAGAGAACATGTTGACAGAATTCGGACAGCGGCCAGCCCAGACGAGCCAGGGGGTCTCGTCCCCCTCGCAGAGACTTACTACAAGCGCATCGACGAGCGCGTTCACTACAAGCTCCGCCGGAAGGAGAAGCCCGACGCGGACGGCAATGTCCCCATGATGTGCCCGGCTGTTGGCCCGAACGCCACCGTCGAGTGCCCCCCCAAGGAGCTCCACAACAAAGCCCCCGACAAGCCAGGCCCCGTCGTCCTGAAGCGAAACCTGCCCGCCGTCCCCGATAAGATCTGCACCCAGACGTCCGTCAAGTTCGCCTGCGAAGACGGCATCGAGCAGTCACAGCTCAAGGGACCAGAGTCGCAGGGGTCGAAGTGGCGAGATCAAGCCCTAGAGACGAGAAAAGCCCCCGGAGATCCGGGGGCTTTCTCTTAGAGGCTAGTTACGCAAACGGATTTCGCCAGTTCCGTAAGCAGCCCTCTGGCGGTACCGGTGGGATTTGAACCCACGGTGGAGTTAACCCCCACACATGTTTTCGAGACATGATCCTTCGGCCGCTCGGACACGGTACCGAGGACGAGTTTAGTACATCCGGCGGCAGGGGCGAAACCGGGGGATTCGTCGTCCGCCGCACCGCGCCTCCTGCGGGTCGTGCACAGGGTGCAGAGTCGGCCAGCACAGGCACGAGAGCCCGGCGTAGCCTCGGCCCATGCCCTCACGCCACACCGTCACCGCCTTCTTCTCGGGCGTCGGCGTCACCCTCGCCACCACGGCCGCCGCCGGCGCCGGAGTCAGCCGCTTCATGCAGCGCCGCAATACCGCGGCCGCCGACCTGAACGCCTTGCTGCCCGTCCACTCCGCCTGGTGGCGCGACCGCTACGACCGCAAGGGCAAACTGCTCTACGTCGCCATGGGCGACTCCGCCGCACAGGGCATCGGCGCCAGCAGCCCGGCCCGCAGCTACGTCGGCCGCCTCTCGGCGTACATGCGCCGCCAGAGCCACACCTCGCTGCGCGTCGTCAACCTCAGCGTCAGCGGCTCCACCACCTGGCTCTGCCGTAAGGACCAGCTGCCCAAGTTCGAGAAGTACGAACCCGACGTCGTCACCGTCGCCATCGGCGCCAACGACATCATCCAGTTCAACCCCGAGTCGTTCGAGAAGAACCTCCGCGTCATCTACGGAGCCCTGCCCTCACACGCCATCGTCGGCGACCTGCCCGCCATGTGGATTCCCGACCGCGAGAAAAAGCTCGTCGAAGCCAACGCCATCGTCCACCGCATCGCCGGCGAGTTCGGCCTCACCGTCGCCCCGCTCTACGAGACCACCCGCCGCCAGGGCTTCTTCCGCACCTACCGCAACTCGGCCGGAGACCTCTTCCACCCCA
>Ga0265798_10002222_pt1 | contig 28862 bp, 26 predicted proteins | sample P3T30metagenome_FD_192430 | JGI IMG/M metagenome (GOLD analysis project Ga0265798, IMG submission 192430) | Plant litter microbial communities from East Loma Ridge, Irvine, California - P3 T30 | ecosystem: Environmental > Terrestrial > Plant litter > Unclassified | place: USA: California...
TCATCGAGTCTTCGAAGGAATACATTTCCTTCTCGACGATGTCGGTGACGGCGCCGATGGCGCGCGCGAACAGGCCGGTTTCCTCGACGATCGGGGTGACGATCTTCTGGTAGCCGTAGCTCTTCAGCACGGACTCGGCGGTGTTCTCGAACAGCTCCCACAGCGGCGCGTCGGCCGGGAGGATGTCGTTCATGCCTTTGATGGCGGTGAATTTTTCTTTTTTGTCGGACATTTTCTGATTTTCCTCGCCGTCGTTCCCGCGAAAGCGGGAACCCATGCTGAGTTGACTAAAGAGCCTCAGTATGGATTCCCGCTTTCGCGGGGACGACGTTTACACGTTCGTAGCCTCGCGGCCGTAATTCTTCTGCACGTAATTCAACACGATCGTCTTGAACTCATCCACGATCCGCTCGCCCCGCAGTGTAGCGACCTTTTGCCCATCCACAAAGACCGGGGCCGCCGGCGATTCGCCGGTGCCCGGCAGCGAGATGCCGATATTCGCATGCTTGGACTCGCCCGGACCGTTGACGATGCAGCCCATCACGGCCACGTTCATCGCTTCCACGCCCGGGTAGGTCTTCTTCCATTCCGGCATCTGCTCGCGCAGGAAGGTCTGGATATTGTCCGCCAGTTCCTGGAACACGGTCGACGTCGTGCGGCCGCAGCCCGGGCAGGCGATCACCATCGGGGTGAACTTGCGCAGGCCCATGGTCTGCAGGATTTCCTGGCCGACCACGACTTCCTTCGTGCGGTCGCCGCCCGGTTCCGGGGTCAGCGAGATGCGGATGGTGTCGCCGATGCCTTCCTGCAGCAGCACGGACAGGGCCGCGGTCGAGGCGACGATGCCCTTGCTGCCCATGCCGGCCTCGGTCAGGCCCAGGTGCAGCGGGTAGTCGCAGCGCTTGCCGAGTTCGCGGTAGACGGCGATCAGGTCCTGCACGCCCGACACCTTGCACGACAGGATGATCTTGTCGCGCGCCAGGCCGATCTCTTCGGCGCGCACGGCGTTCTCGATCGCCGAGGTGATCAGGGCTTCGTACATCACGGCCTGGGCCGTCCACGGCTGGGCGCGCGAGGCATTTTCGTCCATGATGCGGGCCAGCAGCGACTGGTCGAGGCTGCCCCAGTTGACGCCGATGCGCACCGGCTTGTCGTGCTTGATCGCTATCTCGATCATCTGGGCGAACTGGGAGTCGCGCTTGGCGCCCTGCCCCACGTTGCCCGGATTGATGCGGTACTTCGACAGCGCGGCGGCGCATTCCGGATAGTCGCGCAGTAGCAGGTGGCCGTTGTAGTGGAAGTCGCCGACCAGCGGCACGTCCACTTCCATCCGGTCCAGCTGCTCGCGGATGGCCGGCACGGCGGCCGCGGCTTCCGGCGTGTTGACCGTGATGCGCACGACCTCGGAACCGGCGCGCGCCAGCTCCTTGACCTGGATCGCGGTGCCGATCACGTCGGCGGTATCGGTGTTCGTCATCGACTGCACGACGACGGGGGCGTCGCCGCCCACCCAGACCTTGCGCTCGCCGTTCTGGATCAGCACGCGGCGGCTGGCGCGGCGTGCCAGCGGACCGGTCGGGATCGGCGAGTTCATCGTATTCATGTCTGTCATGTTGCGGTTTGGTTCAGTGTTTATTGCAGCTCGTTTATTGCAAATTGACCAGCGCGTAAGTCTTGCCCGGCACCAGCGGCAGCGCCACCGGGGCGCCGCGCAGGCTGGCCGAGACGGCGCCCGGGTTGCCGACGATGACGCGTACCGGCTGGTCGACGTTCACGGTCTCGGTACTGCCGGCGCGGACCAGGCGCTTGATCATCGCCGTGCCGCCCTTGGCCGGCTTGACTTCGATCCAGGCATCCTCGCGCACGTTGAACACCAGCGTGTTGGCGGCGGCCGGTGCGGCGGCAGCGGCCTGCGCCGGCGATTGGGTCTGCACCGGATTCGCCGGCGGCGTGCTCAGCTGCGCCGCCGAGCCGGCCGCGGGCGGTGCGCCGGTGGCGGTGGTCGCGGGGGTGTTGACGACCGGTCCGGGAGCAGCGCTGCCGGACGGTGCGGCAGCGGGGGCGCTGGACTGGCCCGGCACCGAGATCAGCGGCACCGACGGATTCTGCAGGGTCTCGGTGGTGCTGCCGTGCGTCTCGGCTGCGGCCGGCACCGAAGCCGACGGCGCGGCGGCGGTGGCGGTGGCGGTATCGGCGCGCTGGCTGCCCGGCATCAGGCCGAAATGCCAGGCGCCGGCGGCGACCGCCACCACGGCCACGGCAGCGGCGATCCAGCCCAGCGGCAGCGCCGAACGCTTGCCGTGCGAAGGGAATTTCGCCTGCGAGAACGAGGCCGGGGTCGGGCGGCGCACGGCCGCGTTGTTCACTTCGGCCTGGCCCGGGGTGTCGATGGCGATCTGCGCCACCAGCGGCGCCGGATCGACCCGCACCAGCTTGGCGTAGGCACGCACGAAGCCGCGCGTCACGGCGGGGCTCGGCAGCGAGGCGTAATCGCCTGCTTCCAGCGCCACCACCTGGCGCACGGCCAGTTTCAGCTGGTCGGCCACCTGCTCCACCGTCCAGCCCATCGCTTCGCGCTGGGCGGCCAGCACCTGGCCTGGATGTCCACCCCGGTTGTCGGGCGTCGTCGGCTCTTCTGCACGCTCGGAACTCATCGTCGTCGTCTCACTCGTTAAATGCACCGCGCTCGAACGCCGCGTATTCGGGCGAGCCGGGGAAGCGCTTGCGCAACTGGGCCGCGAGGGTGGCCTCCGTAGCCCGGTCGCCCAGCATGTGCTTGACCCGCAGGGCCAGCCACAACACGTCGGCCGACAGCGACTCGAGTTTCGCTGCCTCCGTCAGGCGGTTGATGAAAAACCCGGCGCGGGTGTAATCGCGCCGCTCGAAATAGACCCGCGCCAGACCGGCCTGGATGGCCGGCAGCTCGGGGTCGTAACGCAGGGCTTCGAGCAGGTAGCGCTCGGCCGCGTCGGTATTCTTCTGCTTCAGGCTGCAGTTGCCGGCATTGGTCAGGGCCTTGGCCGGCGAGGCATAGGAACGGCTGCCCAGCGCCGCCTCGAAGTACTTCATCGCTTCAAGAGGCTTGCCGCCTGCCTCGCACAGGAACAGGCCGTAGTTGTTGGCGATGTCCGGGTTGCGCGGCGCCAGGCGCAGCGCGTGGCGGTAGTTTTCGTCGGCCAGCGCGTTCTCGCCCATCGCCGTGTAGATCAGGGCGCGGAAGCCGTAGGCGTCGGCATAATCCGGCGCGGCGGCGATCGCCTTCTTGACCTCGTCCAGCGCGATCTCGTACTTGTGGTCCTGGTAGTAGCCGACCGCCAGCTGCAGGCGGATCTGGGCGCGCTTCTCGGAAGCGGTCTGGTCGGAAGCGGTCTTGAGTTCGCGCGGCGAATCGCCCGTGCCTGCACAGCCGGACAGCAGGCTCAGCGCAAGGACGGACGACACTGCGCAGGCAAGGCTTGCGGCCAGGACCGGCTTCAAGAAGGGATCTCCACGATCTTGCCGAAGTTCGGACCAAACTTCTGCTGGTATTCGGCCATCTTGCTCATGCGCTCGTTGACGCGGGTGCGGTCCTTGACCTCGCCGGCCAGCTGGCCGCAGGCGGCGTCGATGTCGTCGCCGCGGGTCTTGCGCACGGTGGTGACGATGCCGGCATCCATCAGGATCTGGGCGAAAGCCTTGATGCGCGGGTTCTTCGAGCGCACCAGGCCCGACTCCGGGAAGGGATTGAACGGAATCAGGTTGAACTTGCACGACACGCCGACCACCGGGTCGTTGACCAGGGCGATCAGCTGGCGCGCGTGCTCGTCGGTATCGTTGACGCCGTCGAGCATGCAGTATTCGAAGGTGATGAAGTCGCGCGGCGCGAACTCCAGGTAGCGCTTGCAGGCGGCCATCAGCTCGCGCAGCGGGTATTTCTTGTTCAGCGGGACCAGCATGTCGCGCAGCGGGTCATTCGAGCCGTGCAGCGAGACGGCCAGCGCAACCGGGCATTCCTGGCTCAGCTTGTCCATGTTCGGCACCACGCCCGAGGTCGAGACGGTCACGCGGCGGCGCGACAGGCCGTAGGCGTTATCGTCCAGCATCAGCTTGAGCGCGGTGACGGTCGGGTCGAAGTTCAGCAGCGGCTCGCCCATGCCCATCATGACCACGTTGGTGATCTGGCGCTCGCCCTTCGGACCGCCCTCGATGCCCTTGGTCTTGCGCAGCTCGAACTCGGCCATCCACAGCTGGCCGATGATCTCGGCCACGGTGAGGTTGCGGTTGAAGCCCTGCTTGCCGGTCGAGCAGAAGCGGCAGTTGACGGCGCAGCCGGCCTGGGTGCTGATGCACAGCGTGCCGCGCGTCTCTTCCGGGATGAACACGGTTTCGACCGCGTTGCCGTTGCCGACGTCGACCAGCCACTTGCGGGTGCCGTCGCTGGAGGTGTGGTCGCTGATGATGGCGGGCGCGCGGACTTCGGCGCGGGTCTTCAGCTTTTCGCGCAGCGACTTGGCGAGGTCGGTCATGTCGTCGAAGTTCGCGACGCCGAACTGGTGGATCCAGCGCTGCAGCTGCTTGGCGCGGAATGGCTTCTCCCCCAACTCGGCGCAGTAAGCGACGAGCTGCGCGGGATCGAAGTCCAGCAGGTTGGTGAGAGTTGCCATGTTTTGCATCCTGTATCTTTAAAATAAGTTCCGCCCGCCGGGCTCCGGGAGCATGGGCGAGCGGGATATTGCGGCTGGTTTGCAGCTTAACGCAGCAGACCGGCTAAGCGTGAAAAACTTTCACTACCTTACAAAACTTGGACCCCCGCCTGCGCGGGGGCTGCGGCCGTAATGCTCGGCCTTGATTAACGCGAGTAGACGTTCAGTGCCGGGAAGTAGTAAGCGATTTCCACAGCGGCGGTTTCGGCAGCGTCCGAACCGTGCACGGCGTTGGCGTCGATCGAGTCGGCGAAGTCGGCGCGGATGGTGCCGGCGTCGGCTTTCTTCGGATCGGTTGCGCCCATCAGTTCGCGGTTCTTGGCAATCGCGCCTTCGCCTTCCAGCACCTGGATCATGACCGGGCCGGAAACCATGAAGTCGACCAGATCCTTGAAGAACGGACGCTCCTTGTGGACGGCGTAGAAGCCTTCAGCTTCGGCGCGCGACAGCTGGGCCATGCGGGCAGCGACGATCTTCAGGCCAGCGCCTTCGAAGCGGCTATAGATTTGGCCGATCACGTTTTTTGCAACTGCGTCAGGCTTGATGATGGACAGGGTGCGTTCGATTGCCATGGAAACTCCAATAAAAATAAAGGTTTAGATAAAGAAATCCGCGAGAACTTCGGAACTCAATCAACCTTCGATTTTACCATACATCCGGATGCCATCCCATATTGCGAGGCCGATGCCGCAAGTGATACAGTGGCGGTGATAAATACTCGTCCATTCCCGCCGGCTTAACAGAGCCTTAACCAGGCCGGGTCGGGCCTTTGATGGATGGGAGTCGTCCCCATATTGGACTACGATGGAAGTTCACCAACCGGAGGTAACATGATTCCCAATCTGCAGAAAACCTATGACGTCTCGGCCGGCCGCGCCGTCCGCCATCGCGTGCTGCGCAATACCTACTGGCTGCTTGCGCTGTCGATGATCCCGACGGTGTTCGGCGCCTACGTCGGCCTGACCACCCACATGCCCATCATGGGCGGCGGCCTCGGCGCGCTGCTGTTCCTGGCAGTCGCCTTCGGCTTCATCTTCGCGATCGAGAAGACCAAGAACTCGGCGGCCGGCGTGCCGGTGCTGCTGGGCTTTACCTTCTTCATGGGCCTGATGCTGACCCCGCTGCTGCGCTACACGCTGGGCTTCGCCAACGGCGGCGCCCTGATCATGGGCGCGGTCGGCGGCACGGCGGTGATCTTCGCGGCCATGGCGACCATCGCCACGGTGTCCAAGCGCGATTTCTCCGGCATGGGCAGCTGGCTGTTCGCCGGCACCATCGTGCTGATCCTGGCTTCGATCGCCAACATCTTCCTGCAGCTGAGCGCGCTGCAGCTGGTGACCCTGGTGATGGCGATGGGCATCTTCTCGGCCTGGATGATCTACGACGTGCAGCGCGTGGTCAACGGCGGCGAAACCAACTACATCAGCGCCACCCTGTCGATCTACCTGGACCTGTACAACGTCTTTACCGCCCTGCTGCGTCTGCTGGGCATCGGTTTCGGCAGCCGCGATTAATCGATACATCGCGGTCTTCGCAGCATCCAAAGCCGGCCTGATGGCCGGCTTTTTTATGTACAATAGCTGAATGTCACGTAGCCTGGTCCATGTATTCCTGTCGCTGCTGCTGCTCGTTTCGCAGCAGCTGTCGCTGGGCCACGCCTACTCGCACTGGACCGACGTCCGGGAATCGCTGACCCAGCAGGCCGACGGCAGTGGCAGCAAGCCATCGAAGCCGGGCCTGCACGAACTGTGCGGACAATGCGCCGCCAGCGCCCAGGTCGCGTTCGCCCTGCCGGCTGCGGTCCGGCAATTCATCCCCGCCGAGCTCGCGTACGCTGTTCCCAGCCTCGCGCCGACGCCCGGCATCTGCCTGCTGGCGGCCTGCCCCTTCCAGCAGCGCGGTCCGCCTCTGGCCTGATAACGCGTTTTCCTGTTTTGCCCGTGCTGCCGCGCCTTTGCCCGGCAGCGTGGACCGTTATCCATTCGCCCGAGGTTTACCACAATGAAAAAGATTCAACCGACGCTGCTCGCCAGCGCGATACTGCTCGCCTACGCCCCTGCTTTCGCCGACCCTACCGGCGCCGCCGCCGATGACCAGGCCGTCAACAACGGCAAGGTCCAGCAGGTGATCGTCACCGCCAACCCGCTGCGGAATGGCGAAGGCGACCAGATCCTGACCCCAGCCAAGGTGCTGGCCGGCGACGAACTGCGCGACAAGGTCGGCAGCTCGCTCGGCGAGACCCTGCAGAACGAACTGGGCGTGTCCGCCTCGGCCTTCGGCGCCGGCGCCTCGCGCCCCATCATCCGCGGCATGGAAGGCTCGCGCGTCAAGATGCTGGAAAACGGCATGGCGACTTCGGACGTGTCCGGCCTGTCGAACGACCACGCGGTCGCCTCCGAAGGCGCGGTGGCGCGCCAGATCGAGATCCTGCGCGGTCCGGCCGCCCTGCTCTACGGTTCCGGCGCCATCGGCGGCCTGGTCAACGTGGTCAACGAACGCATCCCGACCGCGCTCGAAGACAAGCCGACCGGCCAGGTCGAGACCCGCTACAGCACGGTCGACAACGGCCGCAATGTCTCCGGTTCGCTGGACGGCGCGGCCGGCCACGTCGGCATGCACATCGACGGCAACTGGCGCGACACCAATGATTACAAGATCCCCGGCAACCGCGTGCTGAACGACCCGGGCTCAAGCAGCGGCCGCCTGCCCGACAGCGATACCAGCGAGCGCAGCATCGGCGCCGGCGCTTCCTACATCCGCGACTGGGGCTATGTGGGCGTCTCGGCCAACCACCTGTCGAACAATTACGGCATCCCGAGCGACGAAGGTTCGCGCATCGACCAGCGCCAGAACCGTTACGACCTCGACAGCCTGGTGCACGAACCCTTCACCGGCTTCGAGACCGCGCGCTTCAAGGCCGGCTTCACCGACTACCGCCATGCCGAGCTGGGCGAGGATCTGTCGCCGGAAGTCATCTTCAGCAACCGCTCCTTCGAATCGCGCCTGGAGCTGACGCACAAGCCCTTCCGCGTGGGCAGCCTCGGCCTGCACGGCACCTTCGGCGTCCAGACCGAGAATACCCACTTCTCGGCGCTGTCGGCGGAGGGCGGGCCGGACACCGTGCCGGTCACGCACTCGACGTCCCAGGCCGCCTTCCTGGTCGAGGAAACGAAAGTCGGGCCGGTCGCCCTGAATGCCGGCCTGCGCTACGAGAACGTGCGCCGCGAGCCGGTCGGCAACGTCGAGCGCAGCTTCAACCTGGGCTCCGGTTCGGTCGGCGCGCTGTGGCCCTTCATGCCTGGCTACAGCGCCGGCGCCACGCTCTCCTATGCCCAGCGCGCGCCGTCCACCGACGAGCTGTACTCGGGCGGCCCGCACGACGCCACCCTGACCTTCGACGTCGGCGACGCCAACCTGAAGAAGGAAATCTCGCGCAACATCGAGCTGTCGCTGCAGAAGACCAGCGGCCTGCTGCGCTGGAAGGCCAACCTGTTCCGCAACAACGTGGCCGACTTCATCTACGGCCACATCGGCGGCCTGACCCTCGATGAGGACGGCAACCCCGGTGGCGAATTCCGCCAGCGCCTGTTCCAGCAGGCCCCGGCCCACATCCAGGGCGCGGAAGCGGAACTGACCTGGAACCAGACTGGCATGGGCTGGAACGGCCGCCTGTTCGCCGACGGCTCGCGCGGCAAGCTCGACATCGGCGAGAACCTGCCGCTGCAGCCGGCCGACCGCATCGGCGCCAGCATCGGCTACCGCCAGGCGGACTATCGCGCCGGCCTGTCCTGGACCCATGCGCGCGGCCAGGACCGGCTCGCCGCCTTCGAGAATACGCCGACGCCGGGCTACAACCTGATCGACGCCAATTTCTCGTACACGCAAAAGCTCGACAAGACGGACCTGACCTGGTTCCTGCTGGCGAAGAACCTTCTCAACAAGGATATTCGCCTGTCGACCTCGCTTCTGAAGGACATCTCGCCGCTGCCGGGGCGCAACCTCGTTTTCGGCGTCCGCGCGCATTTCTGATAAATTCTGGGGAGGAATAGGGCTGTTTTGGAAAGAAACGGCCCTTTTCTGATGGAAAATCTATTTTTTCTCAACCGCGATCCAGCTTATGCATTTGCGCATAGAATGACCACTTTCTGACTCCGAAGGCGGTCAGCATGGAAGCGGCCACGCGCGACTTTCATCTCCTCGACACCTCCGGCGCCGTGCGCGCCGGATACCACCTCCATGACTGGTCGGGTTCGCCCCTCGGTTCGCCCGACCAATGGGATCCGGCACTGCGCAGCGCGGTCAGCGTGATCCTCGAATCGGAATTCCCGATGTACATCGCCTGGGGTCCCAGGCTGATCATGCTGTACAACGCGGCCTACATCTCCCTGCTCGACGGCCGCCATCCCTCCACGCTCGGCGCGCCCATCACCGAAGTCTGGGCGGAACAATGGCCGGGCATGAAACCGCTGGTCGACCGCGCGCTCGGCGGCCACTCCACCTACGGCGAAGACGTGCCGCGCACGATCCGCCGCGCCGGCAAGCCATACCATGGCTGGTTCACGCTGGCCTACTCGCCGGTGCGCGACGAAGGCGGCGCGGTGCGCGGCGTGCTGTGCGTGATCAGCGAAACCACCCCGCGCGTGCAGCTGGAACGCCGCCACGCGGTGCAATTGCAGGTGGTGGACAGCCTGCGCCGCCTGCACCACCCGTCCGACATCGTCGAGGCGGCGTGCGCGATGCTCGGCAAGCATCTGGAGCTCGACCACGCCTGCTACGTCGAAGGCGACGGCACCGGGGCCGGCTTCGAAGTCGTGCACGACTGGGCGCGCGAAGGCGCCGCCGCGCTGGCCGGACGGCGTGCCCGCATCAAGGATTTCGGCCCGGCCGCGCTGGCCCTGCTGCGCACCGGAGCGCCGCTGGCGATCCGCGACGCCACCCAGGACGCGCGCCTGCCCGAGCACGGCGAACGCTACGCGGCGGCCGGCGCCCGCGCGATCCTGGCGCTGCCGCGCCTGCGCCGCGGCCAGCTGCAGGCGGCCCTGGTCGGCTATGCCGGCAGCGCGCGCGGCTGGGACGAGGAAGAATGCAAGCTGGCCGCCGACATCGCCGAGCGCAGCTGGGAAGCGCTGGACCGCATGTCGGCCGAGCAGGCCCTGCGTAACGCGGTGGCGCGCCAGACCACGCTGCTGGACATGAACGAATTCCGGCTCGAGCTGGCCGACATGCTGCGCCGCCTGGACGACCCGGCCGACATCTTCGTCCAGACCAGCGCCATGCTGGGCCGCTTCCTGCAGGCCAGCCGCGTGCTGTATGGCGATTACGACGCCGACCGCCAGCTGCTCACCTTCCACTCGAACTACACCGACGGCATCGTCACCGACCTGACCGGCACCTTCCCGGCCGCCCTGTTCGGTGCCGCCAACTTCGGCGCGCTGACCCAGGGCACCACCTGGGTGGCGAGCGACGTGCAGCGCGATCCGCGCACCGGCGGACCGGACACCTGGCCGACCTATGCCTCGCTGCAGATCCGCTCGGCGGTGGTGGTGCCGGTGCACTGCAACGGCGCGCTGACGACCTGCATGTTCATCCACGACAACCTGCCGCGCGTGTGGAGCGCCGACATCGTGCGCCTGATGGAAGACGTGGCCGAGCGTTCCTGGAGCGCGCTGGAACGCGTGCGCGCCGAGGAGGCGCTGCGCCTGGCCGACCGCCGCAAGGACGAGTTCCTGGCGATGCTGGCGCACGAGCTGCGCAACCCGCTGGCGCCGATCTCGGCGGCCGCCCAGCTGCTCAACATGGGTCCGCCGGACAGCGCGCGCGTCGAACGCACCAGCGCCATCATCGCGCGCCAGGTGGCGCACATGACCGGCCTGATCGACGACCTGCTGGACGTCTCGCGCGTGACCCGCGGCCTGGTGGTGCTGGGACGCGACGAGGTCGACCTGCGCCGCGTGGTCGACGACGCGGTCGAGCAGGTGCGCCCGCTGATCGAGGCGCGCCGCCACCAGCTGGCTTTGGAGCTGGCGCCGGAAACCGGGCCGGCCATCGTCCACGGCGACTACAAGCGCCTGGTGCAGGTGCTGGCCAACCTGCTCAACAACGCCGCCAAGTACACGCCGGAAAACGGCAAGCTGGCCGTGTGGATGGGCGCCACGCCCGACCACGTGCTGGTGAGCGTGAAGGACAACGGCATCGGCATCCCGGCCGACCTGCTGCCGACCGTGTTCGACCTGTTCTCCCAGGCCGAGCGCACGCCGGACCGCTCGCAGGGCGGCCTGGGCCTGGGCCTGGCGCTGGTCAAGAGCCTGGTCGAACTGCACGGCGGGATGGTGACGGCGAGCAGCGAGGGCCGCAACATGGGCACCGAATTCACGGTGCGCCTGCCGCGCCTCCAGGCCTCGGTGCCGCCGGCCCATGCCCTGCCCGCCCCGGCTGCTGCGGGCGCGGCCGCCGCGCAGGGCTTGCGGCTGATGCTGGTGGACGACAACGAGGATGCGGCCATGACCCTGGGCCTGCTGCTGGAAGCGGGCGGCCACGCGGTGACGATGGTGCACGACCCGTTCAAGGCACTGGCACGCGCCGCCGCCGAGCGTTTCGACGTGTTCCTGCTGGATATTGGTTTACCGGGCATGAGCGGCGTAGAACTGGCGCGGCGCCTGCGCCGGCTGCCGGGCCAGGATGGCGCGGTGCTGATGGCGATTTCCGGCTATGGGCAGAGCGCCGACCGGGTCGATGCCGAGGAGGCGGGCTTCGACAGGTATTTCGTGAAGCCGGTGGATGCGGAGGAGTTGACGGTGGCGCTGGCTGGGGTGACGGCGAAACGCTGAACGCTTCAGAACCGTCGTTCCCGTGGTCTCAAAACCGTCATTCCCGCGGAGGCGGGAATCCATACTGAGCTCAGCGAAGCCATACCGCTTGCATCACGACTACAGATGCTCAGCATGGGTCCCCGCCTGCGCGGGGACGACGTGGTTCAGGCTTCCGGCTGCGAACTCTGCTGCACGTCCTTCACTTCGAACTGCCGCGGCACGAAATCCTCCAGCAGGTCGAACACGCCGATCGATTCCACGTGCGAGGTGTGCGGGAACATGTTGGCCACGCCCGCCTTGCTCATCTTGTAGCCGGCGCGGTGGGTCAGGATGCCGGCGTCGCGCGCCAGCGTCGACGGGCTGCAGGACACGTAGACGATCCGCTTCGGCAGCAGCTCCGGATTCGAGAGGCGCAGCTCGGCCAGGGCCACCGCCAGCGCCACCGCGCCGTCGCGCGGCGGATCGACCAGCATGCGGTCGAATTTACCGAGCGCGACCAGGTCGTCCCTGGTGATCTCGAACAGGTTGCGCGTCGAGAAGCTGGTTTTGTCGGACAGGCCGTTGGCACGGGCGTTTTCCAGTGCGCGCGTGGTCAGCGCGGTGCTGCCTTCGATGCCGACCACTTCGCGGGCCTGGGTCGCCAGCGGCAGCGTGAAGTTGCCGAGGCCACAGAACAGGTCGGCCACGCGGTCGCCCGGTTCGACCTGCAGCAGGCCCAGCGCCTTGTGCACCAGCAGGCGGTTGATCTGGTGGTTCACCTGGGTGAAATCGGTCGGCTTGAAGGGCATGCGGATGCCGAATTCGGGCAGCGTGTAGTACAGCTCCTTCTGCTTCGGGTAGTACGGGTAAGCCGTATCCGGGCCTTTGGGCTGCAGCCACCACTCGATGTTCCACTGGTCGGCGAAGGCCTTGACCAGGGTTTCGTCGGCCGGGGTCAGCGGCGCCATGATGCGCAGCACCAGCACCGTGCTCTCCTCGCCCACCGCCATCTCGATCTGCGGCATCTGGTTGTAGATCGACAGGCTGCCGATCAGTTCGCGCAGCGGCACCAGCATCTTCGCGACGTGCGGCGGCACGATGTAGCAGTTGGTCATGTCGGCCACGTAGGACGAATGACGCTCGTGGAAGCCGACCAGCATGCCGCCCTTCTTCGCCACGTGGCGCACCGACAGGCGCGCACGGTAGCGGTAGTTCCAGGTCGGGCCGTACATCGGGCGCATGATGTGCTCGGCCTTGGTCTTGCCGATGTGCCAGAGGTTATCTTCGAGCACGCGCTGCTTCATCGCCACCTGCGCCGAGGGCTCCAGGTGCTGCATCGAGCAGCCGCCGCAGTGCCAGAAGTGCTCGCACTTGGGCTCGACCCGCATCGACGACGCCTTTTTCAGCGTGACCATGCGGCCCGATTCCCAGTTCTTCTTCTTGCGCAGGGTCTCGAAGCTGACCGTCTCGCCCGGCAGCGCGCCTTCGACGAAGATCACCTTGCCCGGCGAGCCGTCCTCGTTTTCCAAGTGGCCGACGCCGCGCGCGTCCATGTCGAGGGATTTGATGTTGATGAAGGTTTCTTGCATGAGATAGAAGAAAGAGCGTCGTCGTTCCCGCCTGCGCGGGGACGACGGAAAATTAGGGCCGCTGGTATCTGGTTAGCCGAGCATCATAGCAGCGAATCGCGCACCACGCCACGGGCCGCCATGGCCCGCTTCAGCTTGACGAGGGCTTCCTGCTGGATCTGGCGCACCCGTTCGCGCGTCACGCCCATCTCTTCGGCCAGGGTTTCGAGGGTGGCCGGATCGTCGTTGTCGAGGCCGAAGCGGCGCATCACCACCACCCGCTGCTTGTCCGGCAGCTTCTGCAGCCAGTCGCGCACCAGCACCGTCATCTCGTGATGCTCGGCGTGGGCGTCGGGGCTGACGTCACCCTCGTCCGGCAGCATGTCCATCAGGCTGGTCTGCGGATCGTTGTCGAGCGGGGCATCGAGCGAGGCGGCGTGCTCGGACAGCGCCAGAATGTCCTGCACCTCCTCGACCGGGCGCCCGACCAGGCTGGCGATGTCCTCGGCGCTGGCTTCCTTGCCGTCGTGGTGCTGGGCTTCGAGGTGGTACTTGGCGCGCAGTACCTGGTTCAGTTCGCGCACCATGTGTACCGGCAGGCGCACCGTGCGGGCCTGGTTCATGATGGCGCGCTCGATGCTCTGGCGGATCCACCAGGTGGCGTAGGTCGAGAAACGGAAACCGCGCTCGGGCTCGAACTTGTCGATGGCGCGCATCAGGCCGATGTTGCCCTCTTCGATCAGGTCGAGCAGGACCACGCCGCGGTTGATGTAGTGCTTGGCGATCGAGACGACCAGGCGCAGGTTGTGCTCGATCATTTTTTGCCGGGCGGCAAAATCTCCAGCCTTGGCCAGGGTCGCGTAATGCACTTCCTGCTCGGCCGTGAGCAGGGGCTTGGCGCCGATCCGGTTCAGGTAATGCTGGGTGGTGTCGGTCGAGAGCTCGGCCTGCAGCACGCTCTTGAGCTCGTCCACGCCCTCCGGCGCCGGGCCGTCGGGCAAGAGCTCGGGACGCTCGCTGCCGTCGCCGCCGAAGTCGCCTTCGCCCAGCGCTTCTTCCGGCACATCGTCCGCCGCGTTGTCCGGCGGGTCCTGGTCCAGCGGGTCGGGCGGCAGCGTCATTGGTCCTCGCTAGCGGCTGGGCAGGTATTTCGACGGGTCGACCGGCTTGCCCAGCAGGCGTATCTCAAAATGCAGTTTGACCGTGTCGGCGTCGGAATCGCCCATTTCGGCGATCGCCTGGCCCTTGGCCACGCTTTCGCCTTCCTTGACGAGGATCGCGCGGTTGTGCGCGTACGCCGACAGCAGGGTGTTGCTGTGCTTAACAATCACGAGATTACCATATCCGCGGATGCCGCTGCCGGCGTACATCACCTTTCCGGGACTGGCCGCCATCACCTGCTGGCCGAGCCTGCCGGCAATGTCGATGCCCTTGCTCTTGCCGTCGTCGAAGGTGGCGATGATCCTGCCGTTGGACGGCCACATCCAGCTCAGCTTCTCGTCGTCGTTGGCGGTGACCACGCTGCCCGTGGCCAGCCCGCCGGACGGGCGCTCGACGGCTTTCGGGTTGACGGCCGGGTTGTCGTCCTTCGCGTCGGCCAGGCTGCCTTCGGTGTAGGGCTTCTTGTCGCCGCGCGGCGCGGTCTTCTTCGGCGGCACGGCGGGTTTCTCGACGCCCGGCATCGTGATCGGATTCGTGCCGGCAAGGCCGTTGTTGCCGTTGTTGCCGCCGTTGCGGTCCGGCGGCGTGACGCGCAGCACCTGGCCGACCTTGATGTCGTCCGGGTCGGCGAGATTGTTCCAGGCAACGATGTCGCGGTAATTCTGGCCGAAGTCGAGGGCGATCTTCAGCAGCGTGTCGCCCTTGCGCACGGTATAGCTGCCGCGCGCGTCGGCCTTCGGTTCATCGGTGGGCGGGGCCGGCGGGATGGGCGCATGCGGACGCGGGCTCTTGTTGGCGGCGCTCGGGGCCGGACGGTCGATCACGGGTGCCTGGCGGGTTCCGGTGCTGCAAGCGCTGAGCACGATACTGACGGTCAGAAGGGCGAGGCGGGGTGTTGGTTTCATTCTCATCTAATTCTTGTTACGACTTTCTGGCATTCTCAGACGATGCCTGGCCGCAGCGGGACAAAATGGCAGGCTTCCAGCGTTTCGCTGGTCCATTCCGATTTGCCGGTGCGGGTGATGCGCTGCAGGTGCTGGACCTGGGCGCCGACGGGCGCGACCAGCCGGGCGCCGATGGCCAGCTGCTCGAGCAGTGCCCGCGGCACCTCGAGGCCGGCCGCCGCAAGGATGATGCCGTCGAAAGGCGCCACTTGCGGCAGCCCAAGCATACCATCTCCGTATTGCAAACGCAGATTAGCGATGCGCAAGGGTCTCAGGTTGGCTTTGGCGAGCTCGTGCAGCGGCTTGATGCGCTCGATCGAATACACCTCCTGCGCCACGCAGGACAGCACCGCCGCCTGGTAGCCGCAGCCCGTGCCGATCTCGAGCACGCGGCGCAGAGGCTGGCCGCTGCCCCTGAGCAGCTCGATCATCCGCGCGACGATGTACGGCTGCGAAATCGTCTGGTTGTGGCCGATCGGCAGCGAGACATCCGCATAGGCCTGGCTCGACAGGGCCGGTTCGATGAACATGTGGCGCGGCACCGTTTCCAGTGCGGCCAGCACCTGGCCATCCTTGACGCCCTGGCGTGCGACATGGGCGGCCATCGCGCGGCGCGGCGCCTCGGTGGCGGCGAGCTCGGAGCGCTGCATGGTCTGCTGGGGAGGAAGCGCCTGTTGCGTGCCGCCGTTGCCGGTGGCCCGCGCCACCGGAGGCGGCGGCTGCCGGGTCTGGGCCTGGCTGGTACGGGCGTTCTGGGTCGCCGTCTGCGGCGTCGCCACCGGCGCCGGCGCAGCTGGCTTTCGTGTCCCTGCGCCCGTCACGGACGACAGCGGCAAGGGGAAGTTGCTGCGCTTTTCACTCATTTCAGCCACCCTCGCAAGGCATCCAGCTGTTCGCGGTGGGTCAGGTCCACCTGCAGCGGCGTGATCGACACCTGCCCCTGGCTGGTGGCGTAGAAGTCGGTACCCTCCCCTGCATCGCGGCAGGCGCCGGGCGCGCCGATCCAGAAGATCTCGCGCCCGCGCGGATCCTGGCCGCGGATCACGGGCTCGGCCTGGTGGCGGCGCCCGAGCCGGGTGGCGGTCAAAGGCCCCATCTGCTCGTACGGCAGGTTCGGGATATTGACGTTCAGCAGGAAGGGCGATTCCAAGGCCTCGAAGTGGCGCAGGACGATGTCGCGGGCCACGCGTGCGGCCGACGCGACCTCGGCCCAGCCGCTGTGCACCTGGGAAAAGGCAATCGCCGGGATGCCGAACAGGTAAGCCTCGGTCGCGGCCGCCACGGTGCCGGAATACAGGGTGTCGTCCCCCATGTTCTGGCCGTTGTTGATGCCGGAGACGACGAGGTCCGGCCGGTAGTCGAGCATCCCGGTCAGCGCGATGTGGACGCAGTCGGTCGGGGTGCCGTTGACAAAATAGAAACCGTTTGCAGCTTTCGACACCGACAGCGGCCGGTCCAGCGACAGCGAGTTGGAAGCGCCCGAGCGATTGCTGTCGGGAGCGACCACCACGATGTCGGCGACCGCGGCAAGCGCGTCGGCCAGCGCCTGGATACCAGGCGCGAGATAGCCGTCGTCGTTACTGATAAGGATTCGCATGCGTGCGATTTTACCTGAAGCAACGGCCGTATCGACGCTCAGGGCTGCACATTTATTGCTCATCGGGACGATCTGCGGCCCGCCCCGCCTTGTCCGACGCGGTGCGGTGCAGCGTGCCGTCGCACCTGCGCCACACCCGGCCCCGGCTGTTCAGCTGCGGACTGTCCGCCGGCCCTCTTCCATCGCGTGCAGGCCCTCTTCCAGCGCGATCACGTGCTGCTCGAGCCGGCGCGCGGCTTCCAGTTCGTCGCCCTGCTGGCCCAGGTAGAGCTGGCCCAGGCGTGCCAGCTCACGGGCCAGCGGCGGGGCCTGGGTGTCGCCGGCGCGTTCGCGCAGTGCCTCGACCGCCTGTACCAGGCGCACCTCGGCCAGCGGCCGCCACGGAAAATGGCCGGGCTCCATCCACTCGAGCAGGGTTTCGATGCTGCGTACCGGGCCCAGCCGGTCTCGTTCGGCGCCGCGCTGCGCGGGCACGGCGGCCTCGCCCAGGCCGGCCTGCAGCAGCTGGACTTCGTCGAGGTAGCTGTCGAGGCCGACGCCGGCCAGGCCGTAGCATTCGCCCAGCAGGTCTTCGAGCAGCGCCTGGTAGCCGGGCCGGCCGTGGCCGCCATCGCCGTGGCGCCAGCCGAGCCGGCCTTCGACGGTCCCGTCCGGCGGGCTGGGCAGCGGATAGACCAGCAGCGGCCGCTGCTCGTCCTCGTGGCTGCAGCGGTAGTCGAGCGCGCGCCGCACCACCCCGCCGAGGCCATCGAGGCTGCGCGGCTCGGGCGTGAACAGGCCGACCATCTTGTCCGGCAGCAGCGCCGTGCAGACGCTGGTGGCGGCCGAGCGGCCGCTGCGGCAATCGACCAGCACATGGGCAAAGCGCCGCGTCAGGTGCGCGGCAAAGCTGCGGAACAGGGCCGGGCAGGCGCAGAACAGCGCATCCCAGTCGAGCCGGTCGACCCGTTCGCCGTAGCTGTCGTCGAAGCGGCCGGCGCGCATCAGGTAGAGCGGGCGGCTGTCGTCGACGCGTTCGAGGTAATCGTCCCAGGCGATGCCGTCGAGGATGTGGTCGGCCAGCCCGCGCACCTCGTCGTCCGGCGCGCGTCCGAGCGCCTGCAGGCGCTCGCGGCAGGCTTCGAACAGCTCGAGCACGCCCTGGCGCCCGGACTGCGGCTGCTGCGTGGGGAAATAATGGTGGAGGCCAGGACCTTCGAGGTCCCAGTCGATCATCAACACCGGCGTTTTGGCGTGTTTGCGGCCGGACAATAGCCATGCGGCATGAACAAGCGCGCGACTGCGCGCGCCCGCGCCATCGTACGCGTAAAACGTCGTCACCTCGCCGGCAAATCCCGGCGCAGCGGTGATGCGGTTGGTATCCATATTGCTCCTCATTTTTTCGGGAAGGTGGTATCCGTGATCTCGCGCCATGGGGGTGGGACATCGGGGAGCTCGAATTGGTTGCAGTCGTGCCCCGGCGGCATGTATTTTTTCAAGCACTGGTAATGCGTGACGATGCGCCTGACCATCTTGTCGATGTCGGGGAGGAAATCGGGGTTCGATTTCAGGTCCGCGGTCGCCATCGTGAAGCGGGAAAAATCGACATAGAAGCTGGACTCGGTGATCTGCCGCGGCAGCTGGTCCGGATGCTGGGTCATGATGACCGGGATGATCAGGTGGCTGGGCAGCGCATACCATTTGCTGCGTTCGAGCTCCAGCTGGCGCATGGCCGCGTACTCGCGGCGCGTATAGGCGTGCGCCTCGTACTTCGGCGTGTAGATCATGATCATGCAGACGCTCTCGCACATCGCGCGCGCGATCTTGCGGTCGAGGTCGTCGCCGCCGCCGAGCTGCTCGACATCGACGAACAGCTCGTCTTCGTTGTCGAAGTACGGCTCCAGGTAGCAGCGCAGGGCATCGGCCAGCGTGGTCTTGAAGCGCTGCATGAGCTCATGCCGGCCATGGGCATAGCTGAAGAAACAGCCGTAACGGATCGCCATCGCTATTCCTCGATTATCGCCGCCACCGGCAGCGGACCACCAGACTCTACCAACCCATGCACCGTGCATGTTGTGGCAGCACAAGCGGCCTGCCGGGCTCGGCGGAACTTCCTTGGGGCATAATCCTGTCTTTCAGAAGGAGAGGTCGATGAAAGCGGTCGTTTGCAAGACATGGGGGCCACCGGACAGCCTGGTGGTGGAAGACGTTGCGGACCTGGTCCCGGCAGCGGGCCAGGTAGTGGTCGACGTGAAGGCGGCCGGCGTCAATTTCCCGGACGTGCTGACCGTGCAGGGCAAGTACCAGGTCAGGCCCGAGCTGCCCTTCACGCCGGGCAACGAGTTCGCCGGCATCGTGCGCGCGGTGGGCGACGGCGTTACGGCCTTCAGGCCGGGCGACCGCGTGATCGGTTTCACCCGCACCGGCGCCTTCGCCGAGCAGGCGCTGGCCCCGGCGGAGGCGCTGATGCCGATGCCGCCCGGGATGGACTTCGACATCGCCGCCGCCATCACCCTGACCTACGGCACCTCGCACCACGCGATCGTCGACCGCGGCGCGCTGCAGCCCGGCGAGACCATGCTGGTGCTGGGCGCGGCCGGCGGCGTCGGCCTGGCGGCGATCGAGATCGGCAAGGCGCTCGGCGCGCGCGTGATCGCGGCCGCTTCCAGCCCCGAAAAGCTGGCGGTGTGCGAGGCGCACGGCGCCGACGTCCTGATCGACTACACGAAGGAAGACCTGCGCGAAGCGCTGAAGACCGCTACCGACGGCCGTGGCCCGGACGTGATCTACGACCCGGTCGGTGGCGTCTACAGCGAGCCGGCGCTGCGTTCGATCGCCTGGCGCGGACGGCACCTGGTGATCGGCTTTGCCAACGGCGAGATCCCGAAGCTGCCGTGGAACCTGATGCTGTTGAAAGGTGCTTCGGTGGTCGGCGTGTTCTGGGGCGACTTCGTGCGCCGCGAGCCGAAGGCGAACATGGCGGCGATGCGCCAGATGCTGGGCTGGATGGCGGAAGGCAAACTGAAGCCGCTGGTGTCGCGGCGCTACGCATTGAATGAAGCCGCACGGGCCCTGAACGACATGGCCGAGCGCAAGGTCACGGGCAAGGTCGTGATCGTACCGGGAGAAGCGGCATGAGCGAGGAAAAACTGAACCCGGACGGCCTGGCCGCCCTGCGCGCCCGCTTCGAACAGCAGTCGCGCAAGGCCCAGACCTACTACAGCGTCATGCACGCGGTGCGCGCGGTGCTGGGCAGCGACGATGCGGCGAGCAGCTGGATGGAGGCGCCGCTGGCCGCTTTCGATGGCAGGACACCGGCGCAGCTGGTGGCTGAAGGCCGTGCGGACGAGGTGCTGGCCCACGTACGGATCTTGAAACCGTGAGTGCATTGCGCGACCCCTTGCTGTGCCTCGTGTGGCTTGCTTGCCTGGCAGGCTGCGTCAGCATCGACCGCACGACCCAGGTCGACGTCAGCTCCAACGATACCCGGACCTTCGTGGACATCGCCGTACCGAACAAGGATCTCAGTTTCAACTGGCACGGCGGTGGCTGGTGGAACGGCCTTGACCGCTACCGGCTGACGATACCCCGGCATCGCGATGCAGTCTTCGGCAACGAGATCGCTTTGGAAACCGGAATCGGCGCGTCTGCGCGTATCGAACCTCTCGGACCGGCCAGCACCGTGAAGCTCGTCGGCCAGACCGGCTGCACCATCGAGATCGGACTCGTCGACCCAGGCGGCAAGCCGCTCAAGGTCAACGGAACGTATCAATCCGGCCCCCCTTTCTGCAGGCGCTAGACGCTGGACCGCAAGGGCACGAGCCCTTATGCCACTTCTCGCTCCAGGGCTCGCCGCTCGGCCGCGCGCTTTTCCCAGTAATGGGCGTTCGGGATACCCAGGGCCACCGGATCGAATTCCGGATCCTTGCCCGCCGCCTTCTGCGCCTCGTAGTCGCGCAGGCACTTGAAGGCGGTGTTGCGCATCAGGAAGATGGCGACGATGTTCAGCCAGGCCATCAGGCCCACGCCGAGGTCGCCCATCGCCCAGGCCGCGTCGGCGGTCTTCACGGTGCCGTACACGGTCGCCCCGATGATCACCACCTTCAGCAGGAAGTTCATCCAGGGACGCGGCGTGTTGCGGTTGATGTAGGCGATATTGGTCTCGGCGATGTAGTAGTAGGCGACGATGGTCGTGAAGGCGAAGAACAGCAGGGCCAGCGCGACGAAGATCGAGCCGAAGCCGGGCAGCACGTTCTCCAGCGCCGTCTGCACATAGCCGGGGCCGGCCGCCACGCCCTTGACGCCCTGGTAGATGAGGCTGCCGTCGGCGCGCTCGACGTTGTACTGGCCGGTAATCAGGAGCATGAAGGCGGTGGCCGAGCACACGAACAGGGTGTCGATGTAGACCGAAAAGCCCTGCACCAGACCCTGCTTGGCCGGGTGGCTGACTTCCGCGGCCGACGAAGCGTGCGGACCGGTTCCCTGCCCCGCCTCGTTCGAGTACACGCCGCGCTTGACGCCCCACTGGATCGCCATGCCGAGCACCGCGCCGAAGGCCGCATCGAAGCCGAAGGCCGAGCTGAAGATCAGCTTCATCACATGCGGCAGCTGGCCGATGTTCAGGAAGATGATGACCACGGCCACGATGATGTAGGCCAGCGCCATGAAGGGCACGACGATCTCGGCGAAGTGCGCGATGCGCTTGACGCCGCCGAAGATGATGAAGCCCAGCACGATCGCCAGTGCGGCGGCGGTGACGTTCGGGTCGATGCCGACCGCGGTCCTGAGACCGTCGGCGATGGAATTGGCCTGCACGCCGGGCAGCAGCACGCCGGTGGCGACCACGGTCACGACCGCGAACAGCCAGGCATACCATTTCACGCCCAGGCCCTTTTCGATGTAGAAGGCGGGACCGCCGCGGTACTCGCGGTTGATCTGCTCCTTGTACACCTGGCCGAGGGTCGATTCGACGAAGGCCGAGCTGGCGCCGAGGAAGGCGACCGCCCACATCCAGAACACGGCACCGGGGCCGCCGAAGGTGATGGCGGTGGCGACGCCGGCGATGTTGCCGGTGCCGACCCGGCCGGCCAGCGTCATCGCCAGCGCCTGGAACGAGGACACGCCCTGGTCCGAGCTTTTACCTTCCATCATCAGGCGCGTCATCTCGCGCATGTGACGCACCTGCAGGAAGCGCGAGCGGACGGAAAAATACAGGCCCGCACCCAGGCAGAGGGCGATCAGGGCCGGGCTCCAGACATAGCCGTTGATTGCGTTGACCAACTCATTCATCGATGTTTTCCTTGTATGGACGGCAAGTTCTTGAAAGATACCCGAAGCGCCTGAAGCTGCCTATCACTTTTTTTCAGGGCGGCAGGCTGCTGGTATCATGAGAGCATGTGCGTCAACTACCGCCCCCCGCTGCCCGAACAACTGGACATGGTCCTCGGCACCCTGGTCGACCTGTATAAAGACTGGGACTGGCCGACGGAAACCTGGAAGGACTATCTCGCGCCCATCGTCCGCACCGACGCCAACAACCAGCGCAGGCTGAGCCTGGCCAGCTACGGCATGGTCCCGCGCCGCCACATCCCGGCCGGCGTGAAGGTCTTCGATACGATGAATGCGCGCGCCGAGTCGATCGCCGAGAAGCGCTCGTTCGCGCCGGCGTGGCTGCGCACGCAGCTGTGCGCGGTGCCGATGAGCTGTTTTTATGAGCCGAATTACGAGAGCGGAAAGGCCGAGCGCTTCGGCATCGGCATGGCGGACGATGCGCCCTTCTTCGTCGCCGGCTTGTGGCGCGAGTGGCGCGAGCAGGATGGCAAGGTGGCGACCTCCTTTACCCAGATCACCATCAACGCCGACGAGCACCCGCTGATGAAGCGCTTCCACAAGCCGGGCGACGAAAAGCGCGCGCTGGTCGTGCTGCCGCCCGAGGATGTGGATGCCTGGCTGAGCTGCCGCCATCCGGATTATGCGCGGGAGTTCCTGCGGCATTACCCGGCCGAGCGCATGAAGGCGTGGGCGGCGCCGCAGGCGCCGCGGGCGAAGAAGGTGGTGGTGCCGGAGACGGGATCGCTCTTCTAAATGGAAACGTGGGCACGGGGTGCCCACCCTACATGTTGGATACGTAGGGTGGGCTCCCCGAGCCCACGCCCCACATCAAGCGTCCGGTTTCGGCTGCTTGAAGAAGTCGATCACGTCCGCCTGCACCCGCGTACGCCGGAACGGCGGCAGGCTTTGCCAGATGCGGCGGCCGTAGGGCTTGCTGATCACACGCGGGTCGCACAGCATCAGCACGCCGCGGTCGTCGACGTCGCGGATCAGGCGGCCGGCGCCCTGCTTCAGGTTGATGATCGCTTCCGGCAGCGTGTGGTGCACGAAGCCATTCATGCCCTTCTTTTCCATGACCTCGATGCGTGCCGCCAGCACCGGATCGTCCGGCGGGGCGAAAGGCAGCTTGTCGATGATGACCAGGGACAGCGCCTCGCCGCGCACGTCGACGCCTTCCCAGAAGCTCTGGCTGCCCACCAGCACGGCGTTGCCGGCATTGCGGAAGGAGTCCAGCAGCTCGGTGCGCCCGCGCTCGCCCTGAACAAACAAGGGGAAGTCCAGGCCGCGTGCCGCGAACTCCTCGCGCAGGCGCTCGGCCACGCGGTTCACGGCGCGGATCGTCGTGCAGAGGAAGAAGGTGCGCCCGCCCGCGGCTTCGATCACCGGCAGCGCCATGTCGACCACGGCATCGGTGTAGCCCATCGTGTTCGGTTCCGGCAGGCCGGTCGGCACGTAGAGGATGCCCTGCTCCTGGTAGTTGAAGGGGCTGGGCCAGGTGCGCGCCGGCTCGCCGGTCATGCCCATCTGCGAAGTGAAGTGCTTGAAGTCGCTCTTCACCGCCAGCGTGGCGGAGGTGAAGATCCAGCTGCGCGGCGTGCCGGCGCGCTGGCCGGCGAAGATCGGCGCGATCGACAACGGTGTCTTGTGCAGCTGCAGCGAGGACGAGAAGGCCTCGACCCACAGCACGGCATCGGCGCCGGCGAACTGGCTGTAATCCTTTTCCTTCGGGTCCTTCTTGACCGGGGCCTGCTTCCAGTCTTTGAAGCTCTCCAGCAGCTCCACGCCGCGCACGCGGCACTGTTCCAGGGTCTCGGCGCGTTCGGCGTTCTCTTCGAGCACGTCGACCATGCCTTCCAGCTCTTCCTTCAGCTTTTCCAGGGCCGGGAAGAAATCCGAGCTCGGCGGAATCTGCGGCAGCGACAGACGGGTGCCGCCTTCGGGGAAGGTCAGGCGCAGGTCGCGCGCGGCCTTCTCGACCACCATCACGACCTTGGCCCAGTCCGGGCCGCCGCGTGCGTGCGCGAGACCCTCGGCCAGCACGTCGCGGCACAGCTCCAGCACCTGCGAGGTCGAGACCGTGGTGCCGAAGAACAGGGTTGCCACTTCCGGCAGCTGGTGGGCCTCGTCGAAGACGATGGTGTTCGCGGACGGCAGCAGCTCGGCCATGCCGCCCTCCTTCAGGGCGACGTCGGCGAAGAACAGGTGGTGGTTGACCACGACCACGTCGGCCTGCTGTGCTTCGCGGCGTGCCTTCATCACGAAGCAGTCCTGGTAGTACTGGCATTCCTGGCCGACGCAGTTCTCGCGCGTCGAAGTCACCAGGTTCCACACGGACGCCGTCTCCGGCACCTTGGCCAGCTCGGCCTTGTCGCCCGAGTTGCTCATCTTGATGAAGCGCGAGATCTCGCGCAGGTGGCCGACGTCGTCGCGCGAGGTCAGGCGCCCGTTCTGCAGCGTGCGCTCCAGGTTGTAGTGGCAGACGTAGTTGGCGCGGCCCTTCAGCAGCGCCACCGAGACCGGTGCGCGCAGGGCCTGGCGCACGTTCGGGATGTCGCGCGAGAACAGCTGGTCCTGCAGGTTCTTGGTGCCGGTCGAGATGATGGTCTTGCCGCCCCACAGCAGGGCCGGCACCAAATAGGCAAAGGTTTTGCCGGTACCCGTGCCGGCCTCGGCGATGAGCGTGGCCTGGTTGCCGATGGCGTCGGCGATGGCCTTGGCCATCTCGGTCTGGGACTGGCGCGGCTTGAAGCTGCCGACGGCGGGCGCGAGCGGGCCGCCGGCACCGAAGATGCGGTCGATCTCGGCGTCGTATTTACCGGGCGCAGCGGATTCGCCGCCTTCCTGGGTGGCGGATACGTCGACAGTGTCAGCAGGAAGCGGCTCGCCGGCAAGGCCGGTCAGGGGCAGGTGGTCGGTCAAAATCGGGAATTCTGGTCGGTGAAAGACTGACAGCTTACGCCGGCACGTCCGGCACCAACTGCATTTTCAGCAAAGTGATGTGGTCCTTCAGCTGCAGCTTGCGCTTCTTCAGACGTCGCAGCTGCAACTGGTCGGAATGGCCGTCACGGGTGAGCATGTCGATGACAGCGTCGAGGTCGCGATGCTCCACGTCGAGTTCAATAATACGGCGCTGGATCTCCTGGACGTCGATCATGATAGGCAATTCCGAACTTAAGAAGCTGAAGCTGAGGGTGGGAGGACTGAATCTTCGTTACGGCTTGCAACTGTGGTGCAAACCAGTGCATAGTTTAATCTACGCCGACGTTGCCGCCAACAAAGATCGGCAACCCGGTATCGGAAAGCCACGTTTATGAGTTCATACAAGTTAGAAGCGGGAACCGCGCAGCACATCGGCAACCGCCCGCAACAGAACGACCGGGTCGCATTGATGACGGGCGCCCGCGCGCCCGGTTACGTGCTGGCGGTCCTGTCCGACGGCATCGCCGGCGCGGCGGCTTCGGAACAGGTGCTGCACACGGCCAAGCAGGTGTTCGACCTGTTCAAACCCGCCGACGGCCCCGGTATCGAGCGCCTCGAGCAGCTGCTGCGCGACATCGTGCAGGAGACGCACATGGTCATCAAGATGAACGCCGTGACCACCAGCGCCGAATCGCACGCCAGTTTCGTCGGCCTGGTCCTGAGCCCGCACGGCGAGGCGGTCTGGGCGCACGTGGGCGACTCCCGCCTCTACCATTTCCAGGACGGCGCCTGCCTGGCGCGCACCAGCGACGCCGGCTACGTCGAGCATCTGATATCGAGCGACCGCCTGCCGCCCGATGCGGCGAAGAACCACCGCAAGTCCAAGCTGCTGGTGAACGTGCTGGGCAACGGCCGCAAGGATCCCCACGTCACCATCGGCCACCACGAGGGCCTGGCCGCGGGCGACGTGTTCCTGCTCGCCTCGGACGGCCTGTGGCATTTCTTCACCGACGCCGAACTCGGCGCCGCGACCGCGCGCGCCACGCCGCGCCAGGCTTCGGAGATGCTGATCAACAAGGCCGCCGAACGCTCGCAGGGCAAGGGCGGCAACTGCACGATGGCGATCCTGAAACTGGTGCGTCCGCCGCAGGATGCGGGAAATTACACGGTAGAGAAGCTCAGACGGGCGGTGTGAGGCGACGCTGGCGTGGAAATGCGCGCATTTCCGGATGAGATCGACATGTTATCGTCGATGCTTCCAAACCTCAGGCTGACGCCCTTGAAAAAGCTTGCCGCCCTCCTCGCTCTGGCCGCCATTGCGACCCAGATCACCGCAGCCGCCGCCCCTGTCGCCGGGGTCGATCCGCTGACCGCCGAAATCGATATCAGCGACGCGCAACGCTTCGCCAGCCTGATGAAGGATGGCGCCGTACCCAGCGCCGAAGCCCTGCAGCGCAGCTACCTCGATGGCGCCGGACGCGGCGTCAGTATCTTCACTCCGAACCGGATCGTCGACGCCGGGAACCTGGCGCAAGTGGTGGCGGCCAGGCCGGACAACTACCGCCACGCCATCCGCGAGTGCCTGCCGCAACTGCCCGCCCTGCGCAGCGACCTGCGGGCGATCTACCTGGCCTTTGCCGGCCTGTTGCCGGAACGCCGGCTTCCGGCCATCCACGTCGTGTTCGGCGCCGGCAATTCGGGCGGCACCGCCAACAGCGAGGCGCAGGTGATCGGCCTGGAAGTCGTCTGCCAGCTGGGCGCCGCACCCGACACCTTCCGCGCCACCATGCGCGATTTCTTTGCGCATGAAACCGTCCACACCTGGCAGGGCAAGTCGAGCCCGCAGGCACTGCTGGACCCCTTGCTGAACCAGTCCTTGCGCGAGGGCGTCGCCGATTATCTGGCGAGCCTAGTCACCGGCCAGATACCGGACGCGCGCCGCGATGCCTGGGCCCGGGAGCGCGAAGCCTGGCTGTGGGAGGAATTCCAGCGCGACCGCCAGGCCTTGAAGGCGGACAGCAAGAGCCTGAAGAAGCCGGGCGCGAGCCCGCACTACCGGCGCTGGCTCTCGAATTACGGGTCGGCGCCCGAAGGCTGGCCGCACGAGGCCGGCTACTGGGTCGGCATGCGCATCGCCGAAGCCTATGTGGCGCGCGCCAGAGACAAGCACGCCGCCATCCGCGACCTGATCGAGCTGAAGGACCCGAACGCGATCCTGGCGGCCAGCGGCTACGGCTTATAACCGGTTACTGGCCCTGCTTGGGCACTGCCGCCTTGGCCGCCGCCGCCCGCGCCGCCTCTTCCTCGGCCTTCTTCGCCGCCTTGGCGGCGCGCTCGGCCTTCTTGCGCGCGACATCGCGCTGGCGCTCTTCCGATTCCGCCTTGCGGCGCTCGTAGTCGCGCACGTTCCTGGCGCGCTGGGGCGCCTCGGCGGCTTCCCTGGCCTGGACTTCCTTCAGGCGCTCGTTGCGCTCGGCCACGCGCTGCGGCACGGTGGCCGGGCGCGGCGCCGGCACGTCCTGCACCTGGCGCACCGGCGCCGGCGGCTGGGCGGCCAGGCGCGCTTCTTCTTCGCGGTATTTTCTATCGGCCTCGGCCAGCTTGCGGTCGCGCTCGTCGACCACGGCCTGGCGCTTGAAGCGCTCGACCTGGATCTCGATCGCGCGCTGCGCCGCCAGGGCGCTGCGGCGGCGTTCCTTGGCTTCGTCGAGGCAGCTGGTGACGAAGAACTTGTCATAGCAGACGCGCTCGCGCTCGGCATAGCGGGCTTCGATGCCGGCGCGCTCGCGCGCCACCGCGGCCAGCTGCTGGTCGGCCTGGGCCACCGAAGTGACGGGCGGCGGCGGCACTTCCTGCGGCGCGGGTCCATTGGTGCCGCAGGCGGCAAGCAGCGCAGCCAGCAGCGCGGCAGGAAGGGCACGGCGGATGATCGTATCGTTCTTCATCGTCTTGTTCTTTTCCTTTGCGATGGGTTCACGCAAGCGCGTCGGCGGCACCGCGGCGCTCGGCCTGCATGTACTCGCGCGATTGCATCTCAATGATACGCGACACGGTGCGATGGAACTCGTTCGACATCGAGCCTTCCGTGTACAGCTGCTCCGGCGCGACCTCGGCCGACATGATCAGCTTGACCTTGTGGTCGTAGAACACGTCGATCAGCCAGGTGAAGCGGCGCGCCGCCGAGGACATCGAGGCCGACATGCGCGGCACGCCGGACAGGATCACGGTGTGGAAGCGGCTGGCCAGCTCCAGGTAGTCGTTCTGCGAACGCGGGCCGTTGCACAGGGTGGCGAAGTCGAACCAGATCGCACCGCCCGCGCGCCGCAGCGCCCGTATCTCGCGCTGTTCGATGCGCATGACCGGGTCTTCGTCGGCGGTGTCGGCGACCTTGGCCCAGGTGTCGCGCAGCATGTGGTCGCTGGCGGCGTTGAGCGGCGTGTAATAGGCCTGCACCTGCTCCAGCGCGCGGTGGCGGTAGTCGATGCCGGCGTCGACGTTCATCACGTCGAGCTTTTCCTTCAGCAGCGCGATGGTCGGCAGCATGCGGTCGCGGTGCAGGCCGTCCGGGTACAGCTTGTCCGGGTCGTAGTTCGAGGTCATCACGAAGGAGACGCCATTGTCGAACAGGGCCGTGAGCAGGTTGTACATGATCATCGCGTCGGCGACGTCGTTGACGTGGAATTCGTCGAAGCAGATCAGGCGGTACTTCTTGGCGATGCGCTTGGCGACTTCGATCAGCGGGTCTTCCACGCCTTTCAGCTCGTCGAGCTGGCGGTGCACGGCGCGCATGAATTCGTGGAAGTGCAGGCGCGTCTTGCGCACCACCGGCACCACCGAATAGAAGCTGTCCATCAGGAAGGACTTGCCGCGCCCCACCCCGCCCCACATGTAGA